>ERZ773169.392-NODE-392-length-59001-cov-21.593119_pt1 | contig 59001 bp, 54 predicted proteins | sample MGYA00580536_ERZ773169 | MGnify/ENA primary metagenome ERZ773169 (study PRJEB29015, sample SAMEA2737814) | human gut metagenome | biome: human gut; feature: human-associated habitat; material: faeces | place: China | collected 2012 ... | reverse complement strand
AATGGTTAGCTTCCTAACTTTTTAGTATTATACAGAGAATAAAAATGAATGTCAACAGTTATTTTCATTGCGTTGATCATCTCTCTTTTCTGAAATTTATATCAATATAGACACAAAAAGACAGTACTCTCAAAACATAAACAAAACGAGTACTGTCTCTTTGCTATATGGAATTAATCAAGTTGGGAAATGAGTTTCCTGCTTGAGTAACAGGCATATTATATGATATCAGGGGCAGTCCCTGTTATCATCTTTTTGATCTATACTGGGTAAGCTCCGTTTTCAACGTCTGCTTTGGATAGATCGATCTTATTTTTCTGTGCTGCTCTGTATTTAAAGAAATCTGTTGCTACCTGTGGGAACAGTGCATAAGATAATACATCTTCATCCTGTTCTTTCCACTGTGCCATTTCTTTTTCTAATTTCTCAAGTTCCGGATCTAAAGTATCTGCAAGTCGGCATGTGATCGGTTTTTCATCTCCGATCGCCTTCTTCTGAATCTCTTTGTTGACCGGTTTGACTGTCTGTCCATATTTACCTGCTAAGAGGTCTTTGGACTCTTTTGTGATCATCTTGTAACGCTCTCCAGCCAGTACATTTAATACAGCCTGAGTTCCAACAATCTGGCTGGATGGTGTTACAAGTGGCGGTTCTCCAAAGTCTTTTCTGACTCTTGGAATCTCTGCCAGTACTTCATAATATTTGTCTGAAGCTTTCTGTTCCTCTAACTGAGATAACAGATTAGATAACATACCACCTGGTACCTGATACATCAGTGTTTTAATGTTAACTCCTAATGCACGTGGATTTAATAATCCTGTATCGATGGCATCTTCTCGAATCGGACGGAAATAATCAGCGATCTCTCCTAACAGTTCCATATCAAGCCCTGTATCATATTCGCTTCCTTTAAATGTCTCAACCATAACTTCTGTTGCTGGCTGGGATGTTCCAAGTGCAAATGGAGAAATTGCTGTGTCGATCATATCAACTCCCGCTTCCACAGCTTTCATGTAAGTCATAGAAGCTACGCCGCTTGTATAGTGTGTATGTAGATCGATCGGAAGACTAGTGGCTTCTTTTAATGCTTCTACTAACTTTGTGGCTTCCTGTGGAACCAGTAATCCGGCCATATCTTTGATACATAAAGAATCGGCTCCCATATCTTCAATACGTTTTGCCGTATCTTTCCAATAATCAAGGGTATATGCATCACCTAATGTGTAAGCTAAGGCTACCTGTGCATGTCCCTTTTCGTGATTGGCAGCTTTTACTGCTGTCTCTAAATTTCTAAGGTCATTTAAACAGTCAAAAATACGGATGATGTCGATTCCATTTGCAATGGATTTCTGTACAAAATATTCTACAACATCGTCTGCGTATGGGCGGTATCCTAAGATATTCTGCCCACGGAATAACATCTGTAATTTTGTGTTTTTAAACCCGTCTCTTAATTTTCTTAATCTTTCCCATGGATCTTCTTTTAAGAATCTGAGGGATGCATCAAATGTAGCTCCTCCCCAGCATTCTACGGCATGATATCCGACCTGATCCATTTTCTCTATGATTGGCAACATCTGTTCTGTTGTCATTCTTGTCGCGATCAATGACTGATGTCCGTCACGAAGCACGGTTTCAACAATTTTGATTGGTTTTTTCTCTGACATAGTAACTTTCCTTTCCTTAAACTCCGAAGATTGCCATAAAAATTCCGGCTGCTACTGCAGTTCCGATAACTCCTGCTACGTTTGGTCCCATCGCATGCATCAGAAGGAAGTTTGATGAATCTTCTTCTGCTCCGACTTTCTGTGCAACTCTGGCTGCCATTGGTACGGCAGATACTCCGGCTGCACCGATCAGTGGATTTACTTTTCCATGTGTCAGTTTGCACATTAATTTTCCAAATAAGACTCCACTGGCTGTTCCTACAGAGAATGCAACTAAACCTAAAACTACAATCTTGATCGTACTCACATTTAAGAAGGCTTCCGCACTGGTGGTGGCTCCTACTGAGGTACCTAGGATAATGACAACGATATACATCAGTGCGTTGGAAGCTGTATCTGATAACTGTTTTACAACGCCGCTCTCACGGAACAGATTTCCGAGCATGAGCATACCTACCAAAGGAGCTGTTGTAGGTAATACCAGACAGACAACGATGGTGACAATAATAGGGAATAAAATCTTCTCTGTCTTTGATACCGGACGAAGCTGTTCCATCTTGATCTTGCGTTCTTCTTCAGTTGTCAGCAATTTCATGATCGGTGGCTGAATGATTGGGACTAAGGACATATAAGAATATGCTGCCACCGCGATCGGTCCCATATAAGCTGTCTGGCCAAGTTTTCCTGCAAGGAAAATAGATGTTGGTCCATCGGCTCCTCCGATGATGGAGATTGCTGCTGCCGCTTTATCTGGAAACTGTAAAAGATTGCCAGAAAATACGCTGCATAGATACCAAACTGGGCTGCCGCTCCAAGAAGGAAACTCTTTGGATTGGCGATCAGTGGTCCAAAGTCTGTTAAGGCTCCAACCCCAAGGAAGATCAGGGATGGTAAGATACTCCATTCATCTAACAGATAAAAATAATGTAACAGTCCACCTTCCTGCATGATTGGTGGATATAGGTTAACCAACAGCATACCAAAAGAAATTGGCACCAGTAACAATGGTTCATATTGTTTGACGATCGCTAAGTATAAAAAGATCAGTGCTACAACTACCATTATGAAATTTCCCGGTTTTAAGAATGCAAATCCTGTCTGGCTTGCCAAGTTGGTCATGGTATTGATAACATAACTCATAGAAATTCCTCCATTTCAGGCAATGGCTAGTCCATCGTCACTAATACGTCTCCACTTTCAACACTGTCTCCTGCTGCTACCTGAACACTTGCGATTGTTCCATCCTGTGGTGCACAGATCTCATTTTCCATTTTCATTGCTTCTAAGATCATTAATACATCACCTTTTTTCACTGCCTGTCCTGCAGATGCTTTCACGGATAAAATGTTTCCTGGCATTGGAGAATTGATCTTAACTGCTCCGGCTCCTGCTGCAGCTGGTGCTGCCTTAGGTTCTGCTGGTTTTGGTGCAGCGGCTGGTGCTGGTGCAGAAGTTGCTGCTCCTTCACCCATCTCTTCAACTGCTACATCATAAGCTACTCCGTTCACTGTGATTCTATAATTCTTCATGATTACCTCCCAAATATTATGCTCTTCTTCCATCAACTCTGTGGATGGATCTTACTACTAACTTGTCTGCACTCACTGCATTACTTCCATAGGATGCCATGATCGCTGCTGTTATCACTGCAACTAACTGTTCATCTTTCTGTAGATTAACTACCTGTGTCTGTGGTTCCTCTACAACTGCGGCTGGTTCTTCTGTCTTTACAGGTTCTGGTTTTTTCCCGATATTTTTGATCTTCTCTTCTAATTTTGGAATATATCCAAAAAGTGAGATCAGTAATGAGATAAAGATCAGCATTACAAATACGGTTCCCATTCCCATCAAGGTATTCGCGAATGCGGTTGCAATGTTTGCCATAACCTTTCACCTCACTAAATTGTTGTATGTTTCTTATCTTCGTTTCTTTGTTTCTTGCCGTATAACATTTCATATGCCATGATCAAACGTTTTCTTGTCGCATCTGGAATGATGATATCATCGATCGCTCCACGTTTTGCTGCGCTTTCTGCACTGTTTTGCATCTGTGCATATTCCACTGTCTTTTCATTGATCAGTGCGATCTGATCGTCATTTTCCTCAATTTCTCTTGCATACATGATACGGACTGCCTGTTCTGGATCCATCATACCGATGCTTGCCTGTGGCCATGCCAGTACAAAATCTGCTCCGATAGACTTAGAATTCATGATCACTCCTGCCGTACCAAATGCTTTTCCTACGATCAAGTTTACTTTTGGTACTGTACTGCTGATCATTTCTTTTGTGTAGATTGCAAGAATTCTTGCCATCTTTCTTTCTTCTTCGCGGCTTGTCTTCATTCCTTCCACATCTGTCACTGTTAGGATTGGAATGGAAAATGCATCACAAAACTTAATAAATCTTGTTGCCTGATCCACTGTCTTTGTCTCAAGCACGCTTTCTCCGTTAACTGACTGGTTCGCTACAACACCGATCGTCTCACCATTTAATTTGATGAATCCGATCACCATGCTTTTTGCTGTTTCTTTCTTGATCTGTACAAATAAGTTGTCATCTGAGATTGCTTTTAATAAATACTGTGCATCATATGCTGAATCATTTAATTCTGGAATCACTCGATTCAGATCATCAGAACATTCTGATAAAAAGTTCTTTGATTCATAATCAGATGGAAGAATGCTTAATAATTCTCTTAAATCTGTTAATAATTCTTCTTCAGAATCACATACAAAATCAATATTCTCAATTTCATCTTTTTCAATTTCTGCCGGATTTAATTTCTCGTTATCTAATGTATTTGGACTATTAATAAATAAAGATCCTTCTTTTCTTTCCATAAATGTGAAATCAGACATCGCTGACATCACTGCGCATCCTCCTCCGCACATTCCAAAGACTGCACTGATCTGTACGATCTTTCCAGATGCCTGTCCCTGTTTTGCGAAAATATTTCCGAATGCTTCTAACGCATCGGATGCTTCTTGTAATCTGATTCCTGCACAGTCGATCATTCCAATGACTGGTGCTCCTGTCTTCATTGCCAGATCATAGAGTGCTACGATCTTCTTCGCATGCATCTCTCCTACAGATCCTCCAAGAACACTGGCGTCCTGACTGTATACATAAACCATACGTCCGTCCATCACACCATATCCTGTGATCACGCCGTCTCCTTCTGCTTTCTCAGAGTTTAGATTGTAATCTGTATTTCTTGCTGTTACATACTTTCCGATCTCAACAAAGCTGTTATCGTCCAGTAAGTATTCAATTCGTTCTCTGGCATTCATGTTCCCTTTTGCCATCGTTCTTCCTCCTGATCTTATCTTTTATATATGATAATGTATCCATTTCTTATGTTTAATATAAGACAGAATCCGTTCAAAGTCAATATTCTTTTCATAATTCGTCATTCTGCCTTATTTTTGAGAAAATTTTTATACAATTTTACCAATAGTTTATTCATATCTAGTCAGCATGTCTTCCATACTTCGATAAATATGATATCTCATTTCCTTTCTGGAAGCTTCTGCATCTCTCTTCTCCATTGCTTCGTAAATTGCTCTGTGTTCTTCATTGGAACGTTTGGCGTATTTTTCTACCGTTGACTGGACTCCTAGAGATAATCCATTCCATAGTTCAGCTAGCATATGTTCCATCTTTTCATTTCCAGCTGCACGCCAGATTTCATAATGGAAAGATTGGTTGTAATTTATAAAACTACTGTAATCATCGTGCTCTAACGCTTCTGTTGCTGCATCTACACAGTTTTTAATCGCAGATAGATCGGCTTTATTTTCACAGCAAAGCTCACATGCTTCACTCTCCATTGCCGCTCTGATCTGATAATGTTCTCTGATCGTTGTCTCATTAAATCCCAAAACAATTGCTCCTTTGTTCTGTTTTAATTCGATCAGTCCATCTCTTGCCAATATCTGAAATGCTTCCCTGACAGGAGTTACTGATACTCCTAACTCCTGTGCTGTTGTATCAAGCGTTAATGTTTCTCCTTCTTTGATCTTCTTCTGAATGATCGCTTCACGAAGGGCCGATGCCACACGCTCCCTGGCCGGCAGTAATTTGATTGGTTTTAAACCTAACATACTCACGCTCTCTCTTTCATAATCGTTTCCAGGACTTCCTTATAATACTGTTCCCATGCAGCATGTAATCTGCTCTGATCTTTGTCAGACTGGAAATCCTTGATTGCTTTTGATAACTCTGTCCAGTTTTCTTTATTATAAGAATAGCTGTTTACCGCAAATGAAAGATAAATCTCAACAACTGTTTCCATTGATTTCTTCTGAAAACTATATGGATAGTTCTCATATAAGAAACGATGAAAATTCATCTCCTCTTCTGGCAGTTCATCATTTTCTTTCACCGCATATAAAAATGCATCCTGCTCCATCTGTATACATAATTCAAATATCTTTTGAAAATACTCTTCTGATAACTGTGAAACTCTGACATGATTATTCGGCAGTCTATCGACTAATCCCTGATATTCCAAAAGGATCAGTGCTTCTCTGACTGGCATTCTTGACACTCCAAGACTCGTTGCCAGTTCATTTTGTGTCATCTCTGTCCCGCTTGGGATATTTCCTAATAAAATCTCATGCTTTAAGATCTCAACGACACTCCCCTGTTTCTTCTGGATCCCTATTTTCTCCATCTTCAACTTTATCATTCTCCTTTAATTCTATTACAATTAATATTGTATCCATTTTTTATGAATTCGTAAAGATATTGTTTCTATATTGAAAATAGAAAATTTATCAGAAGAAAAAATTCCCCGCCATTGTAAGCGAGGAACCTTTTCTCCTTTTTTGTGAGTTTAGGAAAATTGCTATGCTAAGCTTTTTTCTCTATTTAATGAAACCTACATGTTTGCAGATTTCTTCAATAGCTTTGTCTTTTCTCTCATTGAAGATGACTTTATTTTCTTCAAATAAGTTACGTCCTTCTGTATCGATGGATACGATCAGTGGTCCGAATTCTTTTACATGGCAATGCCATAATGTTTCAGGCATTCCAAGATCACGCCACTGAGCTTCCACGATCTCTTCGACTTCTGTTGCTGCTACTACCGCATTTCCAGCTGGGAATACGCAGTGGATCGCTTTGTAGTTTTTACATGCATATTCTGTGTTTGGTCCCATTCCACCTTTACCGATGATGACTTTTACACCGCTTTTTTCTACGAATTCTTTTTCGAATTTTTCCATACGCATACTTGTTGTAGGTCCTACGGAAACCATCTCAAATTTGTCATCTTCTAATGGACGGATGATTGGTCCGGCATGGAAGATTGCTGCATCTTTGACGTCTACAGGAAGTTCTCTTCCTTCTTCTACCAGACGACGATGTGCAACGTCACGGCATGTTGTCATGTCTCCATTTAAATAAATGATATCTCCAATATGAATATCAGCTAAATCTTGAGCTGATACAGGTGTTGTTAAAATTTTCTTTCCATCTTTTACTTCTACCATTATAAAGTTACCCCCGTATGTGTTGTAATTTTATAGTTCAAATCTTTATCAAAAATGATATGTCCACGTCTGTGTGACCAGCATCCGACATTGACTGCGACTCCAATTGCGGACGGATGTCTTGCTGTATTTTCAATATGTACACCCATAACTGAGTATTTACCACCCATTCCCTGAGGTCCAAGTCCAATGTCGTTGATTCCTTTTTCTAACAGTTCTTCCATATAAGCTGCTCTTTCGTTATCGTTGTGGCTTCCTAATGGACGCATTAACGCTTTCTTAGACAGAAGGGCTGCTGTTTCCACAGATGTTGCAACTCCAACACCTACTAATAATGGAGGACAGGCATTTAATCCATAAGATGTCATAACATCTAAAACGAATTTTGTAACTCCTTCATATCCTGCACCAGGCATTAATACCATAGCTTTTCCTGGAAGAGTACATCCTCCACCTGCCATGTATGCATAGATTTCACATTCATCACTATCTGGTACGATATCCCAGAATACTGTAGGTGTTCCTTTACCAACGTTCTTTCCTGTGTTGTATTCGTCGAATGTCTCAACACTGTTGTGACGAAGTGGTGCCTGGAATGTAGCTTTCACTACTGCTTCTTTTAATAATGGTTCCAGTTCTCCGATCAATGGGAAGTTTGTTCCACATTTTACCCAGAACTGAAGAACTCCTGTGTCCTGACAGCTTGGTCTGTTTAATTCTTTCGCAAGCTTCTGGTTTTCTTTCATTGTTTTATAAATTGTCTTAGATAATGGGCTGTCTTCTTTCTCAGCTAACTCATCTAGTTTCTCGATAATGTCGTCTGGTAATACTTTTCCAATATGGTCTACGAAGTTTGCCATATAATTGGTAAGCTGTTCTACCTGTTCTTTTTTACTCATCATTTTCCTCCTAAAAACTCATTAATAAATATTTATTGAAACATTTCTGTTTAAGGATAAAACGGAAATGCTATAGGTAATATGATCATGCTGATCACAGTTGCGATAATGATCAATGGGAAACCGGATTTTGCATAGTCCATAAAGGTGTATCCTCCGGCTCCGACGACCATCGTGTTTGCTGGCATTCCGATCGGTGTTGCATAAGCACATGAACCACCAATAACGCATGCCATCAATACAGCTCTTGGATCTGCTCCCATTCCCTGGGCGATTGACAGGCAAATAGGAACCATTAATGCTGTCGTTGCTGTGTTAGACATGAAGTTTGTCATGACACAACACAGAATAAATACGACAAAAGTTAGAATATATGGAGATGGATGGCTTCCAAGTGCTCCGATTACTTTATCGGCGATCAATTTTCCGGCTCCTGTTTTCTCAAGTGCCGCCGCCAAAGACAGTGTTCCTCCTCCGAATAAGAAGATGGTCTTAAGATCGATTGCTTTTAATGCTTCTTTCTCTGAGATAACTCCTGTCACGATCAATGCTAATGCCCCAAGGCATCCAGCGATACATAACTTGATTCCAGTTTGTTCTTCGAAGATCATTCCTAATAATGTAAGAACTAAGATCACTAAGGATAAAATCTGTTTCCATTTTGGAACATTACTGAAATCCTGCTGCTGGTCAAATACACTATCATCATCGGCTGGTGCTTCCTTATTTGGAAGGATCTTAAAGCCGATCGTTGCATAAAAGATAATACCCACAATTAAAATAGGAAGTCCTACAATCGCATATTCAAAAAATCCGAAAGATAAATTGATATTCTTTAAGGCGCTCTGTGCGATCAGATTTCCTGGTGCTCCGATCAGGGAAAGATTACCACCCATGGCCGCTGCAAATACTAGTGGCATTAGTAAACGGGATCTCTTATAACCTGATTTTGCTGCAATTCCGATAACTACTGGAATTAAAACTGCTGCTGTTCCTGTGTTTGATAACACACCGCTCATAAATCCTACGATCACCATGATCGTAACGATGAGCATTCGTTCTGACTTTGCAAACTTTGTAACGATTCCTCCGATTTTGTTCGCCATTCCAGTTTCAAACAATGCGCCACCGACAATAAACATTGCTACGAATAAAATAACGTTGCTGTCGATGAATCCTGCAAATGCTTCCTGAATGTCCAAAACTCCAGTAACGACCAGACCGCAGCACACGATCATTGATGTAAGACCTAGCGGAATTTTCTCGAACACGAACATCACCACTGCAAATAACAGAAATAATAATGTAATGGTTGATGGACTCATAAAAAACCTCCTTCTTGATGGATTTCCTTTTATCTTATCTTTGATATATGATAATGTATCCATTTCTTGATTCTTACTATAGACCTGTTTTGTCTTTCTGTCAATGCAATTTTAACAATTCGGCATTGTGCTCTATTTTGATTGTTAATTTTTGTACAATTTTACCAATGGTTATCTTATTATTGTTAACTAGAACGTCTTATTGTGTTGACAATATTTTACGTTCATGCTAAAGTTCAGGTTAATAAGATATTTTGAATTTGAACAAAGGAAGGTACATATCATATGAATTCAGAACAAAATTTAACCCGTGAAGAAGCAATCGCCATCTTAAATACACCTGATGAACAATTAAATGAACTGATCGAACGTGCCGGAGCACTTCGTAAAAAATATAAAGGGAATCATGTAAGCATTCATCTTTTAACAAATGCCAGAAGCGGAAACTGCTCCCAGAACTGTGCTTACTGCGCGCAATCCTGTCGTTCCCATGCAGATATTGAAAAATATAAATGGGTCGATGATGAAAAATTATATGGAGATAACACATTTGTCCATGATCATAAACTTTCCCGTCATTGTATCGGATTAAGCGGTATGAAATTCAGCGATGATGAGATTGAAGAACTTGCTTCTAAAATTCGTAAGATGAAAGAAGAGGGTACACATTTATGCTGCTCTATCGGATTTTTAACAAAAAAGCAGGCATTAATGTTAAAAGAAGCTGGCTTGGATCGTATCAATCATAACCTGAATACAAGCCGTTCTAACTATCCAAATATCTGTACAACACATACATATGAACAGCGTGTTAATAATATCCATATGTTACAAGATCTGGGCTTTGAAATCTGCAGCGGTGGTATTATTGGAATGGGTGAAAGTAAGGAAGATGTTGTTGATATGTTATTGGATCTGAAAGAAATCAATCCAGAAGCACTTCCGATCAACTTCTTAATTCCGATCAAAGGAACACCTCTGCAGGATAGAGATACTTCAAATTTGACACCAGAATACTGCCTGAAAGTATTATGTCTGGCAAGATTACTGGTTCCAACATCTGATATCCGCTGTGCCGCTGGACGTGAAATTTATTTTAAAGGAAGGGAAAAAGAATTATTGACCGTTGTGAATTCTATCTTTGCTTCAGGATATCTGACTGCAGATGGACAGGGAATTCAAGATACGATCAAGACGATTACGGATGCAGGATTTACGTGCGAAGTTGAATCTGACTAAACTCCCAACGTAAACATTACATTGTTATGCAAAAACTGGCACTGTCAAGAATCAAAAAACTGGCTATTTTAAAAATGCCAATTTTTCGATAAATTATAACACAATAAAGGAACGCCGCGTACTTAAAAAACTATATATGATCAAAGGAAACAGAAAGTGAGGAAAATAAAATGAAAGAAAATAAAGTACAATTTATTGCAGTTACAGCAATGGCAGTTGCCTTAACTTATGTGTTTACTGCATTTGTTAATGTAAGATTACCGATCGCAGCAAATGGAGGTCTGATTCATTTAGGAAATGTACCATTATTTATCATGGCGATCTTATTTGGGAAGAAAACAGGAGCAATTGCTGGTGGTGTTGGAATGGGATTATTTGATCTGTTATCTGGATGGACAGCATGGGCCCCATTTACATTTATTATTGTAGGTATTATGGGATATGTTGTTGGAGCAATAACAGAAAAACATGACCAGTATGGATGGAAAGTTGCAGCAATCTTTGCAGCATTTGTGATTAAGATCGTTGGTTATTATATCGCAGAGATCATCCTTTATGGAAACTTTGTTGCACCGATCACTTCTGTACCAGGAAATGTCGTACAGATTGCAGTTGCAGCTGTTATTGTCCTGATCGTGATCGAACCAATCGAGATTGCGGTTAAGAAAATTGGAATTACACAGTTTGCATAAATAAAAAAGAAAGTGAGTGGCAAATATGAGCAAATATAAGATCATGACACCAGGACCTGTTCAGGTTCCTGAGAATGTGAGACTTGCAAGAAGCATCTCAACAACAAATGCCGATCTAGATCCACAGTTTTATGATGAATATAAAGAAACTTGTGAATTGATCAGTAAATTACTTCATACAAAAAATGAGACTCTGATCCTAAGCGGAGAAGGAATTCTTGGATTAGAAGCAGCATGTGCATCCATGACAGAATCAGGAGATCGAGTACTAATTCTTGACAATGGAATTTATGGAGCAGGATTTGCAGATTTTGTATCTATGTATGGTGGAACAGCTGTAATGTATACAAAAGATTATAAAAATGCTTTTGATGTAAATGAATTAGATGCATACCTCAAGAAAGATCATGATTTTAAATACGCAACAATTGTTCATTGTGATACACCAAGCGGAATGTTAAATGATATTCATAAAATCTGCCCACTATTAAAATCCTATGGAATTATGACGGTCACAGATTCTGTATCAGGAATGTTTGGAAATGAAGTTGATGTTGATAAAGCACAAATTGATATTTTATGCGGTGGATCTCAAAAAGCCGTTTCAGCTCCTCCAGGACTTACATTTGTAACAATCAGTGATGAAGCAAAAGCAGCAATGGAAAACAGAAAAACACCAATTGCATCATTTTACTGCAATCTGACAATATTCAAAGACTACTACAAAAACCTATGGTTCCCATATACAATGCCGATCAGTGATATCTATGGATTAAAAGCCGCAATTGACAATATTGCAGCAGATAAAAACCTGATCAAACGACATGCAAAGATTGCAAATGCAACAAGAGAAGCATTAAAAGAATTCGGAATCAAGCTGCATTTAGAAAGTGGATTTTCAGATACCGTTACCGTCTTCGACGTACCAGAAGGAATGACAGCCGATGATATTCTCAAAAGAATGAGAGAAGAGCATCATATCATGTTAGCAGGATCATTTGGAGATCTGGCAGGAAAAGTCATCCGAATCGGACACATGGGTGCAAGCGCAAATGTAGGAGATATGCTTGAAGTTATGAGTGGCCTTGAGGAAACTTTGCGGTATTTGGGATGGAAGAGTGAGAAATCTTTGTTGAAGAGTTTTCATGATAAATTGTAGATTTTTAATTTGTTGAGTTGGCCAACTGTAGATTTCGAGTATATGAGGTGGCAACGATTAGCAGATTTTAAGTGCGTGTTGCCACCAGTTGTTTTAAATATTGATTCTTATCTTATTTTTGTCACATATACGAAAGCCTACCCTCACAAATCGCTATTTCAACTTAAACTGATTCTTCCAGAATTCCAACATTCCTTCATCTCTCATCTTACCAAGTTCTGCTGATAATGCGCTTCGATCTACTGACAAATACTCTGCCAGTTGCTGTCGATTAAATGGTATTGTAAATTCCTTACTTCCAGCACGCACAGCTTCTGATGATAAATAAGACAATACTTTATCCCTCAATGATCTCTGTGACATATGCTCTACTTTTCTTGTCATTTCTAATGTTCTTTCCGCTATGGATGATAATAAATTTCTTATGATCTTAGAATGAAATTCACAGCCATTTGAACATACTGTCAGTACTTTCTGAATATCTAAAAATAACACTTTTACGTCTGTTTTTGCGACAACACCGACTTCTAAATATTTGACTCCTGCACAGGCATAGACTTCTCCAAATAAGTCTCCAGGGCATGCTTCTCCTAAGATCATGACATTCCCCCAAACATCTTCTTTCATCATGTGAACTGTTCCTTCCAGAACCATACCAATCTGGGTAACTTTATCTCCTGTATGAAATATAAATTCATTTTTCTTGTAATTTCGCTCTTTTGCAGAAAGACAACTCATCATAGAATCAAGATCGTGTGTTCCAACTCCTGCAAAAAGTGCTGATGTAGGTATTTTCATTTTCATCTTCCTCGCTTATTTCGATTATAATAAAACAAAGAGCCGTATCAACTAACGACTCTCTGTATATTATATTCTCATTTGATAATTATTCTATCCAATTATTATTCGCGGAATGTGATCTCTCCTGTTTTCTCATCCATTGAATCGACAATTGCAAGGGATTCTAAGTGTGTCTGTTTTCTCAAGAAATCTCCACCTGGCTGGAATCCTTTCTCGATCACAACTCCGGCTCCGACTAGTTCTGCTCCAGAGTCTTTGACTAATTTTGCCAGTCCTTCTAAGGCTTTACCATTCGCAAGGAAATCATCGATCAGTAAAACTCGATCTCCCTCTCCTAAAAATTCTTTAGATACAATGATATCATAAACTCTTCCGTGTGTGTATGACTCTACTTTTGTTGTGTATACATCTCCAGCAATATTCTTTGTCTGTGTTTTCTTTGCAAATACGACTGGTACGTCAAAAATTTCTGCTGCTATACATGCAATTCCAATTCCTGATGCTTCAATTGTAAGAATTTTATTAATATTTTCACCTTCAAAACGTTTTTTAAATTCTTTTCCAATTTCACGGAATAATTTTACATCCATCTGGTGATTTAAAAAACGGTCTACTTTCAAGACATTTCCTTCTTTTACAACTCCATCTTTTCGGATTCTCTCTTTTAATAGCTCCATTGCTTGGCCTCCACGCTCTTTTGTATTTTAAATAATATTTTAACTACTTTTGCCTTGCTTTGCAAGCATTGCTTGCATTTCTTTTGGATAATCTATATCACAAAGTTCAGATTCTTCCAGAACCTTGAAAAATCTGGCATTTTCTATATGTTTTTTTAGAATTTTTTTACCACCGCAATCACCTGTTAAAGATAAAAGCTCTTTTTTATATTTCTTTGAAAACCATACTGGATTGCCAAGTTCTTCTTCTGTCCTGACACATCCAAGTTCATAACGTCCTTCTGCCATAAAAGAGAGAAATCTTTCGATCGTCTCTCTTTTCATATTGGGCTGATCTGCTACAAAAAATGTATAGAAATCTGCATCTTTAGCTGCTTTGATTCCTGCTTTGATCGACCATGAAATCCCATATTGGCTTTCTTTACAAAATACTGTCGTTACCGAATCATATTGTATCTGTTTCATAATTTCCTGATACTGCGTGATAACAATAACTTCAAACTCTTCCTTTTCTTTGCATATATCGATCAGTCTGTCCAAACCATAACGGTACATCGGTTTGGTTTGGATATTTTTTAATAATTTATTTTCATAGCCAAAACGTTTGCTATTTCCTGATGCCAGATAAATAACTGCTGTTTTCATCCTATTTTTGTTCCATCAGACCCATTGCAATTTTTTCACTTGTGATCGGCAATTCACGAATCCACAATCCTGTCGCATTAAATACTGCATCTGCTATTGCTGGAGATGGTGTATTGATAACAATCTCTCCGATCGATTTTGCTCCAAATGGTCCAGTTGGTTCATAGCTGCTTTCGAATTCTACGCGAAGTTTTCCAACATCCACTCGTGATGGCACTTTATACTGCATGAAAGAATTCTGCTTCACATATCCATTCGGAGTATAATCAACGCCTTCATATAATGCCATTCCGATTCCCTGTCCAAGTCCGCCTTCTACCTGTACTCTTGCAAGATTTGGATTCACAGGTGTTCCACAGTCTACAACTGCAACGTAATCTAAGATCTCGATATGTCCTGTTTCTTTATCAAGCTCGATTTCAACCATTCCGACCATGAATGGAGGTGGTGATACTGGGGAACTATTTGTTTCTGTCACCTGGAATGTTTCATTATTGTTGACCATAGATGCTGTTGAAATATCAACTAATGAAATTTCTTTTCCACTCTCTGGATCGCTTACTTTTTTACCATCAAATTCCAGATTATCCGCAGAATCAATTTCCATCATTTGAGCTGCTTTATTTAAAATACGTCCTTTTAATTTTTCACACGCACGTTCTACTGCTTTTCCAGTAACGTAGGTAGAACTTGATGCATAAGATCCAGAATCATATGGTGATGTATCAGTGTCTGCTCCACTGACCATGATATCATCAATTGAACATTCCAGACATTCTGCTGCCATCTGTGCTAAGATCGTGTCACATCCAGTTCCCATATCTGCTGCTGCAATAGAAAGTGTATACAGTCCATCGTCATTTAATTTGATCGTTGCAGATCCAACGTCAACTCCCGAAATACCAGATCCCTGCATTGCCATAGAAACTCCAACACTTCGGACTTTTCCATTTCCCATATCCTTGCATGGATATTTCTCATCCCATTTGAGCATTTCCTTGGCACGAGCCAGACATCGGTCTAAAGCACAACTATTTGCTGTCTCTCCATAATATGCAGGCATAACATCGCCTTCACGAACCATATTCATCTCACGGATCTTTGTTGGATCCATGCCAATCTTCGCTGCCAGTTCACTCACTGCAGATTCCAGTGCAAAAATACCTTGCGTTGCACCATATCCACGATATGCACCTGCTGACATACGGTTTGTATACACAACATCATATGCAAAACGATGTGCCTCCAGATCTCTGTATAAAGGAATAGATTTATGTCCAGACAATCCAACGGTTGTCGGTCCATGTTCTCCATAAGCTCCTGTATTAGACAGTGTATACACATCAATCGCACGAATCTTTCCATTCTTATTTGCCCCGACACGAACTGTCACTTCCATCTCATGACGTGGAGAAGATGCAATCTGGGATTCTACTCTTGAAAAAATGATCTTAGATGGTTTCTTTGTCATCCATGTGACAAATGCTGGATATACTTCTGAAATCGCACTCTGTTTTGCACCAAATCCACCACCGATCCTAGGTTTGGATACTCGAATCTTTGATTTTGGAATACATAATGCATTTGCCAAGATTCTTCGTACATGGAATACGATCTGTGTGGAACTTACGACATTTAATCTTCCGTATTCATCAATAAAGCAATACGTTCTAAAAGTCTCCATCATCGCCTGCTGGTTGGCTTTTGTATGATATGTGTGTTCTACAACAACATCACAATCTTCCAATACTGCATCAACATCTCCCTCATGGGTTTCTTCTGTAGCGCACAGATTTTTCTTATTATCTGCTCCAATATTGCATAAAGCTTTCCAGTTATCTTCTGGATGCACTAATGGTGTACCCTCATCCATTGCTTTCCGTGGATCTAAGTTTGCAGGCAGTACATCATATTCTACACACAACATCTTAATTGCCTGATCTACACACTTCTCATTCTCACCCGCAACGATCGCAACTGGATCTCCAACATATCGGACGTGCTGATCTAGGATCTGTCTATCATATGGACTTAACTCTGGATAAGTCTGTCCTGCCATCGTGAAACGTTCCTGTGGCACGTCTTCCCATGTATAAATTGCCTCGATTCCCGGCACTTTCATAGCAAATTGGGTATTGATCGATTTGATCATCGCATTGGCATATGGACTTCGGAGTAATTTTACGATCAAGCAGTCTTTTGGTGCCTTATCATCTGTAAATACAGGTTTTCCTGTCACAAGTGCCATTGCGTCTTTCTTCATAACTGGCTGATTGACTACTTTCATTCGGCACCTCCATTTTTATTTTTCTTGTATTCTAAAAAGTTTAAGATTCCTCGAAGCTGTCCTTCGTATCCTGAACATCTGCACAGATTTCCTGCTAAATATTCTTTGATCTCTTCTTCTGTTGGATCAGGAATCTCTCTGAACAATGCGATCGCATTCATGATCATTCCTGGATTACAGAATCCACACTGTTCTGCTCCCTGATTTGCAATAAATGCTCCAAACTCTGCTGCTTCTTCCTGCAACCCTTCTAATGTATCAATCTTATGCCCATCGACTCTTGCTGCAAGAATAGAACATGAAAGAATTGGCTGATCATCCATAAATACTGTACATAATCCACAGTTTGATGTCTCACATCCACGTTTCACACTGTAACATCCAAGATCTCTTACAAGATCGATCAGGAGAGTATCTGCCTCAATCTGTCTGCTTATTTTCTTTCCATTTAATGTAAATGTAATATTCATGACTAATTTTCCCTCCTTTCTTCTAACTGTGCCAATCCCCTTCTTATAAGGACTTCTGATAAATGTCTTCTATAATCCGCACTTCCTCGCATGTTACTTCCAAAATTAAGCTGTCCTGTGACTTCATCCGCAATCTTTCTTCTTCCTTCATCGTCTTTGATCATAACATTCCATTGATCTGATAATTTTACTTTTACCGCTCTTGATGGTCTTGCTCCAACAACTGCATAAGCCTCTTCCTTTCCTAATGAAATGGCACATGTTAAAACCGGAAAATCTGTCTTCGAATTTCTATGAGAAAGATAAACACTTTCCTGTGGATGTTTCTTGACGATCAGACGCACCAGAATATCATCTGGATATTTATTCACTGCAAACTGCTCCAGTGGAATAATTCCTTCGTGATGTAATTCCACATAACTGTCAAATGCAAGGAAGCAGCTTAATACATCTGAAAAACCAAACTTTCCGAAAATACTTCCGCCAACCGTAGCCAGATTACGAAACTGTACGCCAACGATATGTGTTACACTTTCTTTGACAGCTCCATGACTCCATGTATTTAATCCTTCATGAAGTTCGATCTGTCTTAATGTGACCATTGCTCCTATGGAAAATTTCTCATCATCTTCTTCAATCTGATCAAGCCCAAGTCCCGATAGATCAATTGCTTTTTGTACATTTCTTGTGACCATTTTAAGCCACAACATACCGCCAATCACACAGTTCGTCTTCTTCTGGTTCAGCTCATATGCCTGTTCAAGACTTTCTGCTTTGACATACTCCTTAATCTTTAACATTCTATTCATCCTTTCACATTTAGTTTCTTTATCACAAGAAAAAAGGAGTACTTTCCAAGAAAGTACTCCTAAGGTCTGCTTTTATAATCCCCAGTATTCTCCATAAGTATCTTTGATTTCCTGCACATCACTGTCAGAAATACCATTGATCGTCTTCTTAACAAACTGGTAAGTCCTTGGTCGTTTTGACTTCAACGCTGTTGGATTTTCTCTATAATCTCTGTAAGATTCTGCAAAATATTCAGAAGCTGTCTTTGTTACATAAGCTTTGTTATATCCTGTATATTTTGACTTCTCAGCTTTGTAAATCTTGTTCCACTCACTTGTGCTGACTTTATCTCCTGCAAGGAAGTTTGCAAAATGTCCAAGTTCATGTAATAATACATAATCTTTCGCACTCTGGATCTCAATCTTATGATTCCTTACACTGAACACTCCTGTATGTGATGCATTCTTATTGATCACAAACTTAAACTTTAATGTATCAAATGCATTAAGAATCTTCTTATCTGCCTTTGCTCCCAAAGTTTTTACAGTTGTTCCTTTAGAACCTGACTGTGTAAGCTGTACAGTTGTTGTCTTAACCGTTGTCTGAATAACTGTCTTAATCGTTCTCTTGTTGGAACCCTTCTTATCGTAATCTTTCGTTGTTGTGATAACCTTTGTATCTACTACCTTACGCTGAGAATTACTCTGACTTGTTTTCTTTGTTGTCTTTGTCTTCCTTATTGTTGTTACTTTACTCTTTGAAGCTTTCTTCTTTAGTTTCTGAATTTTTGTGCTTTTCTTGGTTGTTGTCTTTGTTGTTACTTTCGGTGCACTGCTCAATGGCACTTCAACACCATCAATCTTAATTGTTGATTCTTTTGGATGCTTCATTGTATCAACACTTTCAAATGAAGCCATCTGTTTCTCAAACTTCTTCTGCTGATGGTTATTATAAAATGTAACCCCGCCGAAAATTAATACAACTGCAAGAATAATTGACGTCAGTCCTGCTACAACTTTCTTCTTCATAATTATCGCCCCTTCTTTATACTTATTTATACTTGATTTAGTTTCATGTTCCAACTTCCCCAAGTTTGAAACATCGTCTATCTATACACTTTCATCGTACAGTATTCAACTTTCTTTGTCAATGAATTTATCTCATTTAACGCAGCCTTTTACTTAACATTTCAGCATTTAACGCATATAAAACCGCTGTCTCTTTCGTGATCTTTCCATCTCTGTATGCCTGCATTAATGACTGGTCCATAGACATCATTCCGCTCCCCGTTGATGAATAGATCAGGCCATCGATCTGATGAACCTTATTCTCACGGATCATATTGCGGATCGCAGGAGTTACTTCCATGATCTCAAATACAGGGATCAGTGTTCCATCAACACTTGGAATCAACTGCTGTGAAATAACTGCCTGCAGAACAGATGCAAGCTGAATCGTGATCTGTCTTTGCTGGTTTGGTGGAAATACATCAATGATACGTTCAATCGTATTTGCTGCTCCAATCGTATGAAGTGTTGAAAATACAAGATGTCCCGTCTCTGCTGCGGTCATAACAACCTGTATTGTTTCATAATCTCTCATCTCTCCAAGCAAGATCACATCCGGACTTTGTCTTAATGCTGCACGTAAAGATGTTACATAATTCACCGTATCCATATTCACTTCTCTCTGGCTTACGATACTTTTCTTATGCTGGTGCAGAAATTCCAGCGGATCCTCTAATGTAATGATATGATCTTCTTTCGTCTCATTGATCTCTTCCACCATACAGGCAAGTGTCGTTGACTTTCCACTTCCAGCCGACCCAGTTACAAGCACCAGTCCTTTATTTAATTCACTCAGCCTCATTACCTGATCAGGTATTCCAATTTCTTTTGAATCCGGAAGACGAAATGCGATCACACGGATCACAGCTGCGAGCGATCCTCTCTGCTTATAAGCACTCACACGAAATCTTGATAACCCTGGGATCGCAAAAGAAAAATCATCATCTCCTGTTTTCAGTAATTTATCAATATTGCGGTCAGCTGCCATTTTATAAATCTCACGGATCATTTCTTCCGTATCCTGTGGCATCATTCGTTCTTCATTGATCCGGTGCATTACTCCATTTGTTTTCATTGTAAGAGGTAATCCGGCAATAATAAATAGATCCGATGCCTCTTTCTCTGCCGCCAATGTTAAAAATTCTTCTATGTTCATTTTGTCCCCTTTGATCATTTTCTTTGAAATACTGGAAGTGAATCATCTTTCTTCCATGTACCAACTGCTTCGTTTTTAAAACATAATATCTCATAGCAATGGTTTCTTTGTTTTTCTGGATAACAGATTCTGATCTTTACATTAATCTGCTGTTTACTTGTAATACTCTTTTGAAACTGTATAGTATGTTTTGTTTTATCATACGTGATACCTTTTAAATCCACCAAACTTTTTGATATATTTTTCATGTAAGATTTTTTATTTTTTGTTTTATGATAATTCTTCCACAGTTTCTTATCAATCTGGCTTAACGTGCAATTTACTTCATTCGATGCCTTGTAATAATTTGTTGTTCTCTCCAGATTTTTTTGACTTAATGTATAATCCCCATTTGCACTGGAAATCGTAAGTGTTGCAAACACTGATAAACTAACAATGGTTAAAACCAGAACAATGGAAGCTGCTCCTATTCCAAGAAACGGCATTCTATGATCTTTCATTACTTTTCCCTCCTGGCAAATGTTTTAAAAGTTCCAAATGATATATCTGCTTCTTTGCCTTGAATATCGTTATCTTCCCATTTCTGTCTGATCCTTGATCATCAAAGCTGATCGTCATTTTATATACTGCGTTTTTCTTTTGGGTCATCTTCCAGTCTTTATCAAAATATCCCTGATAAATCCCTTGATCTTCTTCAAGCTTTGGAAAATACTCTTGATAATGTTCTATATCTGTATACCCTGTTTCAAACAGTTCTGCTGCCTGCGTGACACAATTTTTTGTCTCCGTAAGTTCTTTTGCTTTTACACTGATGTTATGTGACTTTACAAATACCTGTAAAAGAACCGCCCCGCAGATCGCAAAGAAAAACAAGACAAACATCAATTCCATCAAGATCAAATGGCTTCCATTTCTCTTTTGTCTCATAGTCCCTCCTTACTCTCTGCTCTGTCTGTATACACAAGTCCGGTACTGCTTTCCATCTTCTCCTGTGATCGTAATATCATACATCTGGTCTTCCTCTTTTATCTCAAATCCTTTTGCCGGCACGATCTGTTCTCCCTGCATTTTCTCTGTATGAAGTCCTTCCCGAACCATCAATTCTCTTAAAGCGCCATTCTCCTGATAAATGTATGTATAATATTTTCTTCCGGCTGCCACTTCTGTATGAATCAAAGCCGTCTTATTATGAAATGTTCCAATGGAAATACTGTTTTGTTCATCCCACTGTTTTATTTTTTCTGTGACATAAGAAATATCAATTCTCTTCTCATAGTTATCATTCATTGCCGATGCCGTATGGCTGTATACATTTGCACCCACCATGATCAATGTAAATGCACACACTGCAAACGTCGCAAATAAAAGAATGAGAAACATCTTATCTACCATATGTTTTTGTCTCTCCACCGATATCACCTCTCGTTCAATGCGATCACAGTTACCTGCGGCATTCTGTTTGATCCTGTGATCTCGTAGGAAACTATAAACTTGTCTTTATCATAACTGACTCCATAATGTTGTTCCAGATATGACAGGCTTTCTGGATAACGGCCTTCTACCGCATAGCATTGTACTGCACCTTTGAGAACGGCATTCTTTGTGCTTTCTTCCTGGCGTTTCTGAGTTTCACTAAAAATACGGCTGCTGCTTCCCCACAACACTGCTGCCATGATCAGACATATTACGATTGGAAGCAGAAAAGCAATCTTACTTTTTATTTTTGTTTGTTTTTGAAAACGATTTTTCAAGGCACGCCTCCCTTATCCAATCCCTGCCATGATTCCTGCTAATGGCAGCATAACAGACAGCAAAATAACTCCTACGATCACACATAAAATCCCAACCAATGTTGGTTCCAGAATGCCAATCATTTTCTGAATCTGATCCTGAAGCTCCTTCTGATACAGATCCGCAGACTGTTCCATCACCTCATCAGTTGCTCCAGTTTCATATCCAATCACCATTAGTCGTTCCTGCATTCCTCCAAAAATATGAGATTCCTTCAGTGCTTTTGGAAATGATTCTCCATTTTTCATGTCTTCTCTGCACACCGCGATCTGTTTTCTTAACGGTTCATAATCTACCAGTTTTTCTGCAAGTGTAAGACTTTCATCCATATCAAGCCCACTCTTTAAAGACATCGCCATTCCACTTGCAAATCTCGTTCTTGCCCGTTTCCAAGCTAGCTTTTTCATAAATCCGATCTTTGAAATTTTTTCAAATAATTTATTCCTGAATTTTTCTGAAAAAACTGCACTACACACGATCATTAATACGATCACTGCAATTACAGAAAGTATGATCGCTGATTGTCTCATCCAGTTTCCAATATTTAAAATATTACGTGCTACACCTGTCATTTCCTGTCCAAGCTGAAGATAAACCTGTTCAAACACTGGCATTACTTTAACAAATAATACAATAATGATCACAAGCATCATTCCAAGCATTGCAACAGGATATGTTACTGCGCTTTTTACTGCTTCAAATATTTCTTCTTCTCTCTGATAATAAGCTGCCAGTGCTTCCATCGTCTCATCAAGTCTTCCTGTCTGCTCTCCGATCTCTGTCATATGCAATGCATATTCCGGAAATACCCCTGACTTCTTCATTGCTGGATATAACATCCCACACATCTCGATTTCTTCTCGTATCTCTTTTAAAATCTCTCTTCCATCCCCAGAGACATCTCCATCTTCCATGATATAAATTCCTTCCAGCGAAGATATTCCTGATTTCAAGATCAACGCCATCTGACTGCAAAACGTGATCAATTCTTCATTGTTAAGTTTCCTCTTCATATCTGTCCCTTCTTAATAACTATACTGGAGTGCATAATGATCTCCATCTCCAACATATTCTTTTACATCATCTTTGTTATCATTGTTCGCTGCCAGTGTCGGATCTATCAATTCCCAACTCTTTCCGTTAAATTTGATAATATTATCTATCCAGCCTTTTTCATCAAGCCACGTACTGATCCAAGCATGATAGACACTGCCAGAATACCCAATCTCAAGCTTCGTCGGAATTCCCTGCGATCTGAGCATCGCTGTCATCAATGCCGCATAATCAAAACATATCCCTTTCTTTGTCTCCAATGTCTCATCCACCGATGGCAGATAACCTTTTTGCACATTCTTTGCTTTGTCATCATCATATTTTATATTCTTAACAACATAATGGTATATCGATTTAACAATGGAAAGAGCATCTTCCTTTCCTTTCGCAAGTTCTTTTGCTTTCTTCACCGCTTTTGTTTCACTTGTAAACTCTACATATTGATTTGGATATAAAAACGGCAGAAATCTGTTCTTTAATTTTACATCAAAACTATCCATCATCAAAGCACTATATTCATCTCCTTGAATATTCTCATATACAGCGATCTGATACGTTCCATTCCCACATGTCAGTGGAAAATAAACTGGTTGTTTTGTTTTATTTACAAAATATTTATATGTTTTATCTTTCTTTCCTGTAATCTCTATGCTGATCTTTCTGGCATTTCCACTATATCTGACCGCAACATATCCTTGTGAGACATTCGATATATCTACAACTGCCTCCCCATAATCCAACACTTCATCTCCTGGTGCTTTTGGAGTTAAGACTTCTGCTTTTCTTGTATTTGTCGTTTGCTGTTTGTTCTTTTTACAGCCATTTAGGGATAATATAAAAATCAGACATGTCAGAATCAGGAGTGATTTCTTGACATGCTTCATTTGAGGCTCCTTTGTTTTTGTTAGTCTTTTTAGTATAACAGATTTTGATTTGTGAAGGTAGTCTTTATGATTAATGTGGCAAAATAAGAGAAAAAGGGGACAGCTCCTAAAAACGTGGAGCTGCCACCCTTCTCTTATAAATCTTATGTTTATACATCAATCTCTATTATTTTACAGAAAGAATTTCCTTATTTGCCTGTCCTTCTACAGCTCCATAAGTAAATGTGATCTTACTTCCTTCTGACTTCTTGCTTAATGCTGTTTTGACATCGTCGTCATTTACAAGAAATGTTTCAAAATTACCATTGGATAATTCAATTTCTACAGAGTTTGTATCTGCAAATCCATTGTATGTTCCTGTTGCTGTCTTTGGTTTTGCCTGTTCGTCTTTCTTGGATGCTGTTGATACTTCTTCTGTTGAGGATTTTGTTGCCTCTGTTGCCGTTGATACTGGTGTCTCTTTCTCTGTTGTATCTTCTGTATTATTCTCTGTAGTTGGTTCTTCCGTTGTTGCTTCTTCTGTTGTCTCACTGCTTGCTTCCGGGCTGCTTGGACTCTTCTTTCCACAGGCTGCTAATGTAAATGCACTTAGTACAAATATTGTTGAAATTAATAAAAATCTTTTTCTCATAATCAATTTACTCCTTTCTGAGATATTTTCAGTATATCCTATTTAATCTTTGATAGCAAGTTACTATCATATTCCTCTTATTATCTTCATATCATTAGAGGTAGAACATGAAGGAGGATATATGTTGAACGAAAAATATCAAATGCTACTCGATCAATATGATATTTCTGTTTCTTATACCAGGCGGGGACGGGGTTGTGTTTTATGTTTTGGCAAAGATGATGTTTATGCCCTTTCTCAGACTTCTCTATCTGAAGAGCGGCTTTGTGCCGTAGCCAAATGGACAGATGCCATGCACGATCATCATTTTTATAAGACCGATCAATACCTTTTAAATAAAGATGGTTATTTTCTTACATTTGACCGGTATTATGAGACGTTTGTGCTAAGAAAGACCTTTTCAGGAACGGAATGTGATATTCATTCTTTGAATGATGTAAAAACTGCTGCTCAAAATCTTGCCAGCTTTCATAATCACTGTCTTGATATTTCATTTTCATCCGAAAATCTCCGAAAATATAATTCCATTTCCAAGCAGTATGAACAGAAATATTCAGAATTAAAAAGCATTGGCCGGTACATACGAAAACGAAAAAACAAAGGGATTTTTGAATATCTGTTTCTGGAGCAGACAAAAGAATTCTGGGTGCAGTTAGAAGATTCTATAAAAATTTTAAACAATACCATACCATCGAGATCTGGGTGGTGTCATGGAAATTACAGCCACCATAATATTATCCTGACATCTGATTTCCCTGCTACAATTCATTTTGAACGGTTTTATCATGGTTATCCGATTCTTGATGTCTATTATTTTCTGAAAAAAGCACTTGAGAAAAATAATTATAACTTTACGTTTTGTGAAACATTTCTTGTAAATTACGACCGTTTTCTTCCTCTTTCCAAAAATGACCTATTATGCCTTTATGGACTGTTCTTATTCCCTGAAAAGTTCTGGAAGATCTCAAATCAGTACATGGCACACAAAAAACATTGGATTTCTCCACGATATATCGAAAAATTAGAGGAATTTGTCCACAAAAAAGACCTCCGCTCGATTTTTCTCGAAAAATATCTACAAATTTATAATGTTTTTTAATGCATTTTAAGGTATAATTAAACAAAAGGCATTTTTATAACTTAAAGGAGGAGTAATTTATGAACTACAAAGAAACTTATCAAGAATGGCTTTCCAATCCTTATTTTGATGAAGAGACAAAAAAGGAATTAAAAGCCATTGAGAATGACGAAAATGAAATTAAAGAACGTTTCTATGCTGATCTAGCATTTGGAACTGCCGGACTTAGAGGAATCATTGGTGCTGGTATCAACCGTATGAATATTTATGTTGTAAGAAAAGCAACACAGGGGTTAGCTGACTATATCTTAGAGCAGGGAACAGACAAGAAACGTGTTGCCATCGCATTTGACTCAAGACATATGTCTCCAGAGTTTGCAGATGAAGCTGCACGCTGCCTTGCCGCTAACGGAATTAAAGCATTCATCTTTGAATCTTTACGCCCAACACCAGAATTATCATTTGCAGTTAGACATTTAGACTGTATTGCAGGTATCAACGTAACTGCCAGCCATAACCCACCACAGTATAACGGATACAAAGTATACTGGGAAGATGGTGCACAGTTTACAGATCCTCATGCTTCAGGTGTTACAGCCAAAGTTAATGCGATCACTGACATTTCAACTTGCAAAACAATATCCAAAGAAGATGCCGTAACAGCAGGTTTATATGAAGTGATCGGAAAAGAAGTTGATGATGCTTACATCGCAGAAGTTGAAAAACAGGTCATCAATCATGATTCTATTGATGCGATGGCTTCAAAATTAAAGATCGTCTATACTCCTCTCCATGGAACAGGTAACCTTCCAGTGCGCCGTGTACTTGATGACCTTGGATTTAAGAATGTATATGTTGTTCCTGAACAGGAACTGCCAGATGGTGACTTTCCAACAGTCAGCTATCCAAACCCAGAAGCAAAAGAAGCATTTGCATTAGGTCTTGCTCTTGCCAAAGAAAAAGACGCTGACCTTGTTCTTGCAACTGACCCTGATGCTGACCGTTTAGGTGTATATGTAAAAGATGCTAAGAGCGGAGAATATATTCCTTTAACAGGTAATATGTCTGGTTCTTTATTATGTGAATATGTATTAAGCCAGAAGAAAGAAAAAGCTGGATCTCTTCCAGCAGATGGTGCTGTTGTTAAATCTATCGTTACAACAAACCTCGTAGATGAGATTGCAAAAGCTTACAATGTAAAACTGATCGAAGTATTAACAGGATTCAAATGGATTGGTAAAGAAATCCTTGGATTTGAGCAGAGTGGTAAAGGAACATACCTGTTTGGATTAGAAGAAAGCTACGGATGCCTGATCGGTACATACGCAAGAGACAAAGATGCTGTTTCTGCAACTGTTGCTCTTTGTGAAGCCGCTGCTTACTATGCAACAAAAGGTAAAACATTATGGGATGTTATGATCGATATGTACGAGAAATACGGTTACTGCGTAGACAGCATCACCGCTATGGACTTCCCAGGATTAGAAGGTATGGATAAGATGAAAGCTATGCTTTCTAACCTTCGTGAGAACCCATTAAAAGATATCGCTGGATACAAAGTTGTTAAGATCCGTGATTACAGCAATGATACAATCCTTGATGTTGAAAGTGGTAAAGTAGAACCTACAGGACTTCCTGCTTCTAATGTTCTTTACTATGAACTTGAAGGTGGAGCTTGGGTATGCGTTCGTCCATCAGGAACAGAACCTAAGATCAAATTCTACTATGGAGTAAAAGCTTCCAGCATGGATGAGGCACAGGCTGAAAGTGCTAAATTTGCTGAATGGGCGAAAGCTCAGGCTTAATTTTAATTTGTATATTGGCCAACTGTAGAATTCGAGTATATGATAAAAAATAAATAAGAAACCGAAAGCGATGCATTGGAATTTTGTTCAAAATATGGCAAAATTCCAATGCATCGCTTATATTGATTCTTATCTTATTTTTGTCACATATACGAAAGACTATCAAATCAAAACTTTAGCCGCATCTGATTCCACCTTACTCCTCCATGTTCAGACTCAGATACGCCTTCATTCTCAAATCCAAATTTAGCATAATAATGCACCAAATGATCCTTACAAGTGAGCACTAATCCTTTTCTTCCATGCTTTCTTGCATCTTCAATCGCGCATTTGAGCAACTCTCCTGCATATCCATGTTTTCTATAAGCAGGTATTGTATTTACACCAAAGATCATCTGCCATGCTCCATCTTCATTGTGTAAATCTGCCTTTGCATACATCTCATCTGTGAGATCTTCTTCATCTGTTACAAATCCATCTACAAATGCAATTAATTTGTCTCCATCAAACATTAGCCAGAAATGATCAGCATAATATGTTAAGCGTTCCTCTAATTCTTCTCTTGTTGCGGCTTCCGCTGGTGGGAAACATTCTGCTTCGACAGCTGTTACTGCATCCAAATCTTTGATCGTTGCTATTCTTATATTCATGATATCTCCAACATCTTTATTGATCAATATTCTTCTTTAATGTTGCGGATCACTGTCATTTCCTGATTAGTGATATGTTTCTTCATGATCTGACGTGCTTCTTCTTTCTTTCCAGATTCGATCGCATCCACAAGTTCTTTATGCTCATTTAATAATACGATATGGTAATCTGTATCTTTAACATATTCCAGACGATAACGATAAAACTGTTCTCTTAAATTGCTAATGATCTGAATCAGTCTTGGATTTCCTGTCGCATCAAAAATAATATCATGGAATTCCATATCGCTATCTGCGATGGCTGCATTATCTCCAGATTCGATAGCTACTTCAAATTCCTGTAATGCTTTGTCTAATTTCGCTTTACCTTCTTCATCCATTCGTTCTGCTGCCAGTTCTGCTGCCAGTTCTTCCAGAGAACAGCGTACTTCTAATACATCTCTTAAATCTTTTTCTGTGATCCTTGCAACTTCTGCACCTTTTCTTGGAATCATAACTACAAGTCCTTCGAGTTCCAGCTTACGGATTGCTTCTCGGACTGGTGTTCTGCTGACTCCTAATCTATTAGCAAGTGCGATCTCCATCAGACGCTCTCCCGGTGCAAATTCTCCTGTGATGATCGCCTGTCTTAGTGTATTAAATACCACATCTCTCAGTGGAAGATATTCATTCATATTTACCTTTAATTTATCGCTCATAGTTTCTTCTCCTCCTGCTTTTTCCAATGTATCTTCAATTTTATTCTGTTCTGTTTTCTTACCTTGAAAATACATTATCGTATCGGTCTTACTACGTAGGCCTGTTTTATGTCCTCAATACTTCGTAATGATTTCAATGCGTTATCTGCTGTTTTCTTATCCTGAAAAATTGCGAAGATTGTTGGTCCGCTTCCGCTCATTAATGCACCCATTGCTCCCTGATCCACCAGGTGTTTCTTTACTTCCTCAATGATTGGATATTCTTTGATCGTTACTGTTTCTAGAACATTCTCCAAACGATCACAAATTCCTTTTAAATCTTTGGTCCTCAGACATTCTAACATGCCATCGATATCCGGGTGTTTCGCCAACCCTGAAAGATTAAGATTCTGATATACAAATGCTGTCGATACGCTGATCCCCGGTTTTGCGATCAGTATATAACATCCTGGCATTGCATCAACTCTTGAGAGCTTCTCTCCGATTCCTTCGGAAAGGGCTGTTCCACCCCAGATACAATAAGGAACATCTGCTCCAAGTGTTACTCCTATCTCGCATAACTCGTCGATTGACAGGCCCAGATCAAACAGCTGATTCATACCTTTTAATGCTGCAGCACAGTTAGAACTTCCGCCAGCCATACCAGCAGCTACCGGAATTCTCTTATTTAGATTGATCTCTACACCATCTTTAATATGATATTTATCCTTCATGAGTTTCACTGCCTTGTATACAAGATTTCTCTCATCTGTTGGAAGAAATGTCAGATTACAAGTCATCTGAATCTTGTCATCTTTGATCTTCTTCATCGTCAGCAAATCATAAAGTCCAACCGTCTGCATGATCATGCGCACCTCATGGTATCCATCTTCGCGCCTTCTTAAAACATCTAGACCAAGATTGATCTTCCCATATGATTTTAGAACAATACTATTATCCATATGCACTCCTTTATCCTATGTGAAATAGTTTCTATCTCACATCTTGTATACAGAATATTATAATATTGTTCTTAAAAAAATGCAATCCTTATTTACTGAAATATTCCTATTTCTTTTACGATTAAAAGTTTATCCCCAGGTTTTATCTCACTGACTTCTTCATTTTGTTCTCTGATACTTTCGACCGTTGTAAAATAAGTTTTTGCAATAGACCACAAAGTATCTCCCTCCTTTACAACATATCCTACAATTCCAGGAATTTTTCGTATCTTTTCGTAGTCTAGTGCTTCTTCTTTCATGTCCGTCATAATTCTTTGTCTCGTCTTGTGAAAAGATATAAAATCAAACAAAATGGCTGTTCTGATTTCTATTTCTCCACCTTCTGTTGGAACCGCACTCATCTGATCAACCCTGACATCCAGCTGATAATCTTCATTTCCACTAAGATATTTTGTCTCTACAAAAAATGTAAATGGCTCCATGTAGGAACTGTTCATAACAGGTGTTGCATCCTCCGTAGAAAGATATAAAACGTCCGCCATCCACACACCTTCTACTGACAACCCCTGTTCTGTAATTTCTACATCATCTACCGTTACACTGCCTTTTACAGATAGCACTTGCAGAAGCTTCCCTGGTTCCTGTTCCATCCGAAAACGTTTACCTGATTTCATCACCGCCTGATTTTTCCCGATCAGAGTCTCAAAATCAAACATATGATATTCTGGAATCAGTGTTTTCTCCATGCTGCATCCATCATCCACATAACTGATTTTGTGGTCTTCATAGATTTTGATATCACAATCGATCGTTACTTCCAGAGAAATGATCCGCTCCTCTCCGTCTTCATCTGGTCTTACCTCCAGCTGCTGCCCACCCAGTGACATCCCTATTCTACCGATCATTCCTGGCACACATTCATAGCATTCTAACTGTGTATCCACAGGGATTTCCCATCTGGCATACTGAACTGGCATTTGTGCATCTTCCCCAAGATACAATATAAATACCTGCATTGATCCTTGAATCTCAATCATATGCTCTGCAATTTTTGCCTGTAGATTCTCTATATCTACCTGTGTCCACAATACCTGATAAACATTGGCTTTATTTGCAGGGAGAATCAACTCTTCTTTTAATCTCGCCAAATCTTTTTTATTTACGATAAGATCCGTAACCTGAATATCTTTTTTCAAAACAGATACATTTTCATCATGAATCGCTGTAATTCCTTCTTCTTTTATTTCTTCTGTGATCTGAAATGAGAATGTTAACAGCACACGGATACTGATCTTTCTTGAATTAATCAATACCGTGTTGATATCATCGATCGTATATTGTACTTTGACATAATCTGAAGGAAGTACCCCATCAATATGTACATACTCTTCAAACGGCAGTGAATATTCTAAAGATTCTAAAAATGTTGCCGTATCATTTGTTCCATACAGGCCCTGGAATAAGAATTCACCTTTCATCCTGACACGATCGATCATCATTTCCGTTTCCTGTATCTTTACCATCCCTCTTGTCTGAATCATCTTTTCTATATCTGGTTTTGTATCTGCAACATTACAGTCCTGATCGATCGTGATCTGCATCTGTTTTTTCGCTTTCGCCACAATCCCATAAAATTCTTTTTTCTCAAAATCCATAAAAAAATTCCTCCCTGTCTGTATATACAAATATATTCAGACAAGAAGGATTCTATGCATCACCCGTTAGTTTTCTAAAAGCATCATGCGGACATCTCTTGTAATCACATCCTGATAACTAAAACTTACTGTTTTATTCTGGTCATTACCTTCCGTATTCTCTAGTTCTACCAAAAAGATATTCGGATATGTCTGTTTAATCACGCCCTCTGCTGTCACAAATTTATGTCGTCCTCTGTTTGCACTAATCTTGATTTTGCTGCCAATCTGATTCTTAATTGACTGCCGTACTCTGTTAAGATCTAATTGTGTCATAAATTCACCTCTTTTATATACAGAATATTCTGGAAATTCTGTATAATGATTTTACTATTATAACATTTTGCCCAGTTTTTGTCAAATTTATGCATACAATATACTTTGCGTTTGTTTTAAATTTAAACTAAAAATCGAGGAATTCCATCTTTGAATTCCCCGATTTTACTTGTCTTATTAACAATCAACGTCAAAACGATCAATCTCTAAGATTATTTGCTCTTAGTTGTTTTGCTTGAAGATGTTGCTGTTGTAGTTGACTCAGATGTTGCTGCTGTAGATGCTGTAGTAGCTTTATATTTAAATTTAACTTCTTTCCACAGATCCTGATCTACAGATTTTGTATCATCCCAGTCTTTGTCAGCTGATTTTGTCCACTTCTTGTAAATTTTCTCATATGCTGCCTGCTGTTTTTCCTGCAGTAATGTGGATTTATTTGTTGCAGCTGCTGTTTTGTCATTTGGATTTAACATCTTGATGATCACGTATGCATCGTCTAATTCTACAATTCCGCTTACCTGATTCTTCTTGAGTTTAGATGCCGCTGTTTCGAATTTATCTCCTAATGCTGATTTTCCTTTTGTATAGGACTCTTCATTGTCAGAGTTTACGCTGAATTTCTTAGCTACAGAACTTACACTCTGGCCTTTCTTGATCATCTTTAATGCTGATTTTGCTTTCTTTAACTGATCTTTCTTCTCAGCCGCTGTCATATCTTTTTCTTTTCCTGTCTTGCTGTCTGTTGTCTTTGTTGTGAAAACAAGTTTGTAGACTTTGACAGTTTTAGCTTCATCATCAGATACTGTTACATTTGCTTTCTTGATGATCGTCTGCATCACTTTACTTGCAATTGTGCTTTCTTCGTAAAGTTTCTGGATCGTATCTTTATCAGCTTCTGTCTTCTTCATGACTTTCTTACCTGTTTCGTCTTTTGCGAAGGCATTTACGCTTTCTTTGATCTGTTTCTTCTCAGCTTTTGTTAATTTGACATTATAGTCATCTGCATGTGCTACTAAAACTTTGATCTGTTTTAACTGACTGATAACGCTGTCTTTTACTGACTTCTGCATTGTGATCTTCTTACCTTTGCTGTCTGTTCCGACCTGCATAGACCACATGCTGTCTCCAAAGTATGCTCCGTACTGTGCTTCTGCCTGATACTGCATGATTCTTGCATATACATGAGCTTCCTGGAATGTTACTTTCTGTCCTGCATATTCAAATAATGTCTTCTCATTCTTACTCTTACATCCTGTAAATAAAGAAAGAGTTAACGCAAGAACTGCAGTTAAACATAGCAACTTCTTTGCTAATTTCTTCATTTCATTTTCTCCTTCACATTTGAATTATATTCAGTTTATATCTTGCGATATTATAGCATAAAACTATCGGATTATCAATGAATTGAGAGAGTTCACACAATGTTCAATCTTTTCCAACTGTTTTACTTTCTTTGTTTTTGAAAGATCTAATACAAATGTTGGATTCTTTCCTGCCTGAAAGGATAATTCGTGTTTGTACTCTTCTAATACTTCTGGTATTTTTTCTACATCTACTGCTGCATCTGGCTTCATTTCAAATAAGATTTTTTCTCCTTTTTGTTTCACATCTGTCATGTAGGCATGATGAGCTAATGCTTTTAAATATGCAACATATAAAAGATTATAGACTGCCTTTGGCATTTCCCCAAAACGATCGATCAACTCGTCTGTCATATCTTCCATCTCATCTTTTGATTCAATTGAAGAAATTCGTTTGTATAATTCCAGTTTCTGATATTCATTGTATACATAAGTTGCTGGTATAAATGCACTGATGTCAAGATCGAGGGTCGTATCAAATTCCTCCTCTTCATGAAGTTCTCCTTTTAATTTAAGGACTGCTTCATTTAACATTTTGCAATAAAGATCATATCCAACAGCTTCCATATGGCCAGACTGTGCCTGTCCGAGAAGATTTCCTGCCCCACGGATTTCAAGATCTCTCATTGCAATCTTGTATCCAGAACCCAGATCTGTAAATTCTCGAATTGCCTGAAGACGTTTTTCTGCTGTTTCTTTTAGCAATGTGTTCTTCTTATACATTAAAAATGCAAATGCATTTCGGTTAGATCTTCCGACACGTCCCCTTAACTGGTATAACTGAGATAATCCAAGCTGGTTTGCATCGTGAATGATCATTGTATTAACATTCGGAATATCAAGTCCTGTCTCGATGATCGTTGTAGAAACTAAAACATCGATCTCATGATTCATAAATCCCATCATGATCTCTTCAAGTTCCTTCTCCTTCATCTGTCCATGAGCAAATGCAACTTTAGCATCTGGCAGCAATTTCTGAAGTTCTGCGGTAACTTCTGCAATGTTATTAACACGATTATACACGTAATATACCTGTCCACCGCGAGTCATTTCGCGATAAACTGCTTCTTTCACCAGTTCTTCATTATATTCCATTACATAAGTCTGTATTGCTCTTCGATCATGTGGCGGTTCTTCTAATACACTCATATCACGGATTCCGATCAGACTCATATGCAGTGTTCTTGGAATCGGTGTTGCTGATAAGGAAAGAACATCGACATCTTTTTTCATTGTCTTGATCTTCTCTTTATGAGTAACTCCAAACCGCTGTTCTTCGTCAATAACGAGAAGCCCAAGATTCTTATACTGCATGTCTTTTGAAAGCAGGCGATGTGTTCCGATCACAACATCTACAGTCCCATTTTTCAAACCTTCGATCGTCTCTCTCTGTTCTTTTGGAGTACAAAATCTTGACATCATACGAACTGTGATCGGATAATTATGAAATCTCTGGGCAAATGTATTGTAATGCTGTTGCGCAAGAATGGTTGTCGGCACAAGGTAGGCCACTTGTTTTCCATTATCTACTGCTTTAAATGCTGCACGAATCGCTACTTCTGTCTTTCCATAACCAACATCTCCACAGATCAGACGGTCCATGATCTTTTTGCTTTCCATATCACGTTTCGTATCATCAATTGCATTTAACTGATCTTGTGTCTCATCGTATGGGAATAATTCTTCAAATTCTTTCTGCCATACAGAGTCCTTATCATAGACATATCCTTCTTTTGCCTGTCTTATAGCATATAGTTGTACAAGTTCTTCCGCAATATCTTTAACCTGTCCTTTAACACGGGTCTTTGTCTTCTTCCATTCATTACCGCCTAATTTATGAAGCTTTGGCTTTCTGGCATTCGCGCTTGCATATTTTGCGATCTGATCTAAGGCTGATGCAAGAATAAATAAATTATCTCCACCCTGATATTCAATACTGATATAATCTTTTTCAACCCCATCCGTTGTGATCTTTTCGATTCCACGATAAATACCGACTCCGTGTTTTTCATGAACAACATAATCCCCGATATTGATATCCGCAAAACTGTGAATTTTTTGTCCCAGCTTTTTCTTTTCTTTTTTTTTACGCTGTTTTTCTTTTCTTCCTTTAAAAATATCTCCTTCAGAAATCAACACCCATTTGACTGCTGGATACTCAATTCCTGTAAGAAGCTTTCCTGCTGTCACAACAATCTGTCCTGCTTCTACTTCATGTGTCAGTTCTTTATCATAGGTAACAACCAATCCATTTTCTCTCAGATCATCACTTAAACGTTTGGCTCTTGTAACAGATGGAGATGCAACAACAATCTTATAACCTTTTTCCTGATATTTTGTAAGATCTTTGACCAATTCTTCAAAACTATTGTTGTAGGACTGTATCGATTTTGTCTCCATAAATAAAGTTTTTGATACAACAAAATCATTGATCTCTGTGGAAATAACAGAGTAACTGATGATCGGATGTTTCTCAATCTGATATAAAATACTTTCATAATCTGTCACGGTATGTGCCTGTTTTGGAAGCAGATATCCACCTTCCAGTCGACTTTTCATACTTTCTGAATATTCAAGATAAAATGCATCTGCTCTTTCTCTGATATGTTTTGGTTCATCAAAATAGATCAGACTTTCTTTTGGAAAATAATCCAAGATACATTCTGTATTGTCATAAAAATAAGGAAGATATCCTTCGACTCCAATCAGCATATGAAGTTCTCTTAACTCCTCGCGGACACGATTCATTTCTTTTTTTAAACGTAACTGCTGATCTGTCTTTTTCTCTTTCTTGAATTTCTGAATTAATTTTTCGTAATCTTCTTCCATCTGGCGAAGACCATGATCGATTCTTGGCTGATTCAAAATGATCTCGGATGCCGGATAGATCGTAAGCGTCTCTACTTCTTCGATCGATCTCTGACTTTCTTTATCAAAGCTACGGATAGAATCAATTTCATCTCCCCAAAGTTCAATTCGATATGGACTTTCCTGAGTATAAGGAAAAATATCGATAATACCTCCACGAACCGCAAACTCTCCAGGTGCCTCAACAAATGGTGCTTTTTCATAGCCTCTAGCAACAAATTCTTCAGCAATTGCTGCTTCTTCTAATGTTTCTCCTGTTTTGAAAGTCATTTTGTGATTCTTGATATCGCTTAATGGAACAACCTGATCCATCACCGCATCAATCGTCATAACAAATATTCCACATTTATCATCAAGGATCTTTTTGATCGCCAGCATACGATCTCTTGCAATCGCATTTCCATGAACGTCTGCTGTATAAAATAATGGATCTTTTGCTGGAATATACTGTGCTTTTTCTCCAAAGAAATGACTTGCTTCCACCCACTGTCTTGCCTTATTTTCATCTGGCACAATAATGATCTTAAATTGTTTTTTCTTTTTATTTCCGATCAGACTTGTAAGATGCCATTTAGCCGTATCCGTACATCCTGACACCAGAATAGGACCTCTGTAGTCTTCAATTCCATCTTTTAGCTGTCTATATACCGGATCATCTTTTAATATATGTTTTAACACTTTTTATCCCTGCTTTTTCTTATTGTGGCGATTCATCGCTTCTGTGATGTCGCCCATAACGATCAGCTGTACGGCATCGTACACTTCATCAAAACGTTCCGCAAAAATTGCCTGTTCCTGTTTTGTAAAATGTCCTAACACATAATCTGCCAGATCGTATCCTTTTGGTTTCTCTCCGACACCAATCTTCACTCTTGGAAAATCCATGCTTCCTAAATGATTGATAATACTTTTTAATCCATTATGGCCACCGGCACTTCCTTTTCTTCGGATGCGTAATCTGCCGACATCAAGATCTATATCGTCATGAATGATAATAAAATCTTCTGGTTCTAATTTATAAAAATCCATGATCGGACGTAGACTTTCCCCGCTTAAGTTCATAAATGTCTGTGGTTTTACAAGAAGAACTTTCTCTCCTCCCATATAACCTGTTCCAATCAATGCCTTATATTTCCCTGTATTTATATTTATGCCTTCTTTGTCTGCAATATAATCAAGGGCTTCAAATCCAATATTGTGTCTTGTATTATCATATTTCTTTCCTGGATTTCCCAGTCCAACGATTACTTTCATAAAATGCTTCTCCTTTTCTTAAATCAAAGTCATTTTGTCACACTGACAAACACCCGGAAATCCTTAGATTCCCGGGTTATCTTTTTCTTTATTTAGCTATAGTATATCCCAATTTGCTGTTGTCAGCAAGATATTTATAATGTTTCAAAAAACTGTCTTGTTTTATTTACTTTATTCATTAAACTGTCAAACTGCTCTGGTGTCAATGACTGTGGTCCGTCACATAGTGCTTTTGCTGGATTATTATGAACTTCTACCATAAGTCCGTCTGCTCCTGCTGCGATCGCTGCTAATGACAGTGGTTCTACCATCTCTCGGATTCCTGTTGCGTGAGATGGGTCAACCATTACTGGAAGATGTGATTTCTTCTTGATAACAGGAATGGCAGACAGATCTAAAGTATTTCTTGTTGCTGTCTCATATGTTCTGATTCCTCTTTCACAAAGGATTACATTTTCATTTCCTCCTGCCATAATATATTCTGCACTCATAAGCCACTCTTCAATTGTTGCTGCAAGTCCGCGTTTCAAAAGGATTGGTTTGTCAATCTTTCCTAATTCTTTTAATAATTCAAAGTTCTGCATATTTCTTGCCCCAACCTGAATCAGGTCAACATCCTCGAATAATGGAAGGTGACTCGCATCCATGATTTCTGTGACAACTGGAAGTCCTGTTGCTTTCTTTGCTTCTAATAATAATTTTAATCCGTCACCATGGAGTCCCTGGAAAGAGTATGGAGAAGTTCTTGGTTTGAAAGCTCCTCCTCTTAAAAGCCCTGCACCAGAATTTTTCACATCATTTGCTACTTCTGTGATCTGTTCTTTTGTCTCTATGGAACATGGACCTGCGATTACCTGAAAATTTCCTCCTCCGACTTTTACTCCACTTACATCGACAATTGTATCATTTGGATGGAATTTTCTGTTGGCTTTCTTGTATGGTTCCTGAATACGCTGTACATTTTCAACAATGCTGTTTGCCATAATGTGACGCATATCTACAATAGAAGTATCTCCTACTAATCCCAGGATTCTTGTATTCACACCTTCAGATTCATGAATTCCTAATCCCTGGTCTGTCATCTCTTTCTTTAATGCATTGATCTGTGCCTCTTCCGCCTGTTTCTTTAAAATAATAATCATGTTCTTTGTCCTTTCCCGGCTATGCAATATGTGTGTTCCATGCAAAGTGTGCAGCTTTTTTCTACGGTACCTTTAGAAAAAGAAAAGGCATGCACTCTGTTGCAAGAATGCATGCCTTAAATATTTTACTTTGTCTGTTTAAAGTGACATAAGCTTTGGCGATGATTCATTGCAACAAAAATAGTCAGGATAAAAATAATAACCCTGAAAGCTAAAGTAATAGAATGTGCAATTGTTCATCTTACTTGTTGTCATCTTTGTTCTCCTTGTTTTGATGTTTTTACGATACATTAATTTTGATATTGTGTCAATAGATTTATAGACGTTTTTTATAAAATTCATAAATTATTTTTATTATTCGGTCTTGCATGAATTCCTACTGAAGTCTGTACTACAAAATCAAATTGCTTCATGACTTCCTTACAGTAGGACGGCTTACTTTATAGCTCTCACACTATTTTGTTTATAACTATTTATAAATTCTTTAGAATTGTTCATACTTTATATATTGAATACCTCACAGATTTTGCTATACTTAAAACATAGTTTTTCATATATATTTTTTAATCCTCTCTTTTCAGAAAAGCAACCGCTCATTTTATTGAGCGGTCTTTTTATTTTTCAGAAATTAGTGTATGATAGGCTTTGGTTGTTTGTATACAATCAAATTTTTAAAGAAGGAGTCACTATTTTATTATGAATACTTTTCAAAAATTCATCCAATACTATAAACCTTACAAAAAAGTCTTCATTTTTGATCTGATCTGTGCAGCATTTATCAGCCTTGTTGATCTTGCTTATCCACAGATCCTTCGTTCACTTACAAAAACTTTATTTCTTAAAGATGCTTCTACGATCCTTAAAACACTTCCTGTGATTGGCGGTATCTTATTTATCTGCTATGTTTTTCAGGCTTTTTGTAAATATTATGTCAGCTGTCAAGGACATATCATGGGTGCCCAGATGGAACGTGATATGCGTCGTAAACTTTTTGATCATTATGAAAATCTTTCTTTTTCTTATTATGATCAGCATAACACTGGACAGATGATGAGCCGTCTTGTCTCTGATCTATTTGATATTTCTGAGGCAGCCCACCATGGACCAGAGAACTTGTTTATCTCTCTTGTAAAGATTGTTGGATCTTTTATTTTCCTGTTTATCATTCAGTGGAAATTAGCCATCATTCTTCTTGTGATCGTTTTGCTTATGATCTTCTTTAGTGCAAAACAAAACCGTAGAATGCAAGCGACTTTCCTCGATAACCGTAGAAAGATCGGTGATATCAATGCATCCCTTCAAGATTCTCTCTCTGGAATCCGTATTGTACAGTCTTTTGCAAACGAAGATATTGAACGCGAGAAATTTCGCCTCGGAAATGAAGCTTTCTTAGATTCCAAACGTGATAATTATCATGCCATGGGAAGCTTCCAAAGTGGGAATACATTTTTTCAAGGAATGATGTATCTTGTAACATTGCTTGCTGGAGGTTATTTTATTGCTCTGGGACAAATGAGTGCCGCTGACCTTGCGATGTATGCGTTATATATTGGAATCTTTATCAGTCCAATTCAGATTCTTGTAGAGTTAACTGAAATGATCCAGAAAGGTATGTCTGGTTTTATCCGCTATCAGGCAATCATTGATATTGAACCTGAGATCACAGATTGTGTTGATGCTGTTGATATGAAACATCCTGATGGAGATATCTGTTATCATGATGTTTCATTTAGTTATGAAGACAATGAAATTGTATTAAATCATATTGATTTCACAATTAAATCTGGAAAATCCGTTGCTCTTGTCGGACCTTCTGGTGGTGGAAAAACAACTATCTGTTCTTTACTTCCTAGATTTTATGATATCACAGACGGCTCCATTACCATCGGTGGTCAGAATATTAAAAATATCAAATTAGAAAGTCTTAGAAATTCCATCGGTATCGTCCAACAGGATGTTTACCTCTTCGGTGCCAGTGTGAAAGAAAATATTGCTTACGGAAAACCAGATGCAACATTTGATGAAATTGTCGAAGCTGCTAAAAAAGCAAATATCCACGACTTTATCATGACATTACCAGATGGCTATGATACATTCGTCGGAGAACGAGGCACAAGATTATCTGGCGGCCAGAAACAAAGAATCTCCATTGCGAGAGTCTTCCTAAAGAATCCACCAATTTTAATATTAGACGAAGCCACCAGTGCATTAGATAACGAAAGTGAACAACATATCCAGAAAAGTCTGGACGCACTTTCCAAAAATCGTACAACCATCACAATTGCACACCGTTTATCAACCATTCAGAACGCAGATGAAATTCTTGTTATCGACGGACAAACAATCAAAGAACGCGGAACACATGAAGAATTGATCACCTTTGGTGGACTTTATGCAAAATATTATTATATGAACAAATAATGCATTTTTATCATCTGTTAACATAATTAGTTTAGAAGTGTTTATAAATTCTTTAGAATTGTTCATACTTTATATATTGAATGAGTTGAGGATTTTGATATACTTAAGACATAGTTTTTCATATATATTTTTAATCCTCTCTTTTCAGAAAAGTAGCCGCTCGTTATGAGCGGTCTTTTTTTGTAGAAATTGAATAATTTTAATTTATAGTTGGCCAACTGTATATTTCGAGTATATGATAAAAAATAAATAAGCAACTGAACGCGATGCGGTGGAATTTTAAGGGGATGTGTGTGGAGAATGGTATTGGATATGAATTAAGGTTTTCTCAGACAGATGATATGAAGTTTGAATGTAGCTCAAACATCTCATTAAATCAGTATTCATAAGTCTCTTGAATCTTCTGTTAACGAATACAAAACTTATCAGCCAGTACCCTATAACATACACTCTGTATAGTGGTTTCGATAGACTTCAGTTTTATGTGACGGAAATCCTACCGTCGCAAATCAGGATTTATATCCTGTCTCCATATCCACCACATTCATCAGTCCATCTCCCGCCATATATCTCTGCAGATTTCCCGCAGCAATATCCACAATTCGATATAATGTTGCCGGATGATGAAAATCTCCTGAAATATGTGGTGTGATGATCACATTTTCGATATTCCATAATTTATGCTGTGTCTGAAGCGGTTCTGGATCTGTTACATCTAAACCTGCCCCGTAGATTTCTCCCTGAATCAGTGCTTCACATAGATCTTCTGTATTGACAGCGCTTCCTCTTCCTGCATTTAAGAGAATTGCTGTATTTTTCATTTCTTTGAATCGCTGTTTATTGTAAATGTTTCTTGTAGCTTTTGAATCTGGTAATACGGAAAATACTACATCTGCTTCTGGCAATAATTTATCTAGATCATTCATTGTATGAAGTTCATCAACATCCTGTGGTACCTGTCCAAGTCTTCTTTTGATTCCGATAATGTGATAACCAAAATTTTTCATCAATCTTGCAAAGTATAATCCAATATCACCAAGTCCAACGATCAGTAATGTACCACCTCGTAATGACATAACAGCCCCTTCATCATGCCATTGGCATTGGTTCTGATTATCTCTATACAGATGTAACTTCTTCTGAAGTGAAAACAGCACTGCTAACATGTGTTCTGCAACACCAGGGCCATAAGCTCCTGTTGCATTTGTTAAGATTACATTCTCCGGTAATACACCCTTTTTTACATATGGGTCTGCTCCTGCTGAATTTAACTGCAACCATTCTAGATTTTTGGCTTCCTTTAAATAAAATGGAGCTACATTTCCGATGATAATGTTGGCTTCTTTTATCATCTCTGGTGTTACCTTGTCGTAGGAACTATATACAAAATGACTTCCTTTGGCATGTTTCTCTAATGTTTTTTTATGTTCATCTTCTACTGGCATAACAACCAAAATGTTTTTATTTGTTTTCATTGTTTTAACGCTCTCCTTATTTGATTTTAGATATTGTTTCTATTGTAACTCGTTAATTAACAAAAGAAAACCCCCGGAGTTTTTCTCTTTTATAAATTGACATTTATAATTATTTTTTGTTAATATATTCCATGTAAATATTTTACAATATATTTGAGTCTCTTCTTTCATCTGTTATCAGCATCAAATATTTCAGTCAAACGCCGGCCACAATCTGAGCATGAGAGCAGAACCTCTCCCTTGAAAAGACAAGTACGGCTTGATGTTTGGGCAGAAGACGAAATGGATACTGTTTATAATATTGAAGCTTTATATAACTGTATAAAAGAGCATCTCCAACAAAGCACTGAAGAAATTAAATATACTCTTCATCCCAGACCTGCTGGATATGGATCATTTTCTAAAACCATGATCATCTGTTTGCTCTGCCCACTTTTATGTGGGCTATTTTTCTTTTGGAAAGGAGCCAAAGGCGAACTTTCCTATAAATTAAAAAAATAAAATAAAAGAAACATCTCCATAACCACATGAAGATGCCTCTTTTATTTTATTTCCTAAATATTAAATTTATCAATCTGAAATCTGTGCATGTAACCCCTGCAGTGAATTTACTTCTTCATTCTGATCTGCATGTGCTTTTACATAAGCAATTCCTTCTGCTGCCGCTTTTGCTGCTGCAATTGTTGTATAATATGGAATCTTTGCTTTGATCGCACCTTTTCTTAAGTAGCTATCATCATGAATACTGTCTTTTCCAACTGGAGAGTTTACAACAATATCAATATCACCATTTGTGATAAGATCAAGGATATTTGGTCTTCCTTCACTTAATTTATTGACTTTCTCTGCTTTGATTCCTGCTTCATTTAACAGCTTACATGTATTGTTTGTTGCAAGAATCTTGAATCCATCTTGATCAAATGCTTTCGCTACTTCTACGACTTCTTCTTTATCCTTGCGGTTTACAGAGATCAATACAGTTCCTTCTAAAGGAAGTTTCGCTCCAACACCTTCCTGTGCTTTATAGAAAGCTTCCCCATAAGATTTGGATAATCCAAGAACCTCACCTGTAGAACGCATTTCTGGTCCTAGAACTGGGTCTACTTCCTGGAACATATTGAATGGGAAGGCTGCTTCTTTGACTCCATAGTATGGAATTTTTTGTTCTTTTAATTCTGGTACTGGTGATGGTTTTCCTGTTAATTCAGATGTGATGATCTGTGTTGCAAGTGGTACCATTCTCACGTTACATACTTTAGATACCAGAGGTACTGTACGGGATGCACGTGGATTTGCTTCTAATACATAGACTTTTCCACCTTCGATCGCATACTGCATGTTCATCAATCCTTTGACATGCATTTCTTCTGCGATCTTTCTTGTATATTCTTTGATTGTTGCTAAATTTTCTTCCGAAATATGAACGGATGGAAGGATACAAGCGGAATCTCCTGAATGAACTCCTGCAAGTTCGATATGTTCCATTACCGCTGGTACAAATGCGTGCGTTCCGTCACTGATCGCATCTGCTTCGCATTCCATTGCATGATTTAAGAAACGGTCGATCAAAATTGGGCGGTCTGGTGTTACACCAACAGCTGCTTTCATATATCCTGTCATGCTTTCGTCATCATAGACAACTTCCATTCCACGTCCACCAAGAACGTAAGAAGGTCTTACCATCACTGGATATCCGATCTTTCCTGCAATCTCTAATGCTTCTTCTACCGTTGTTGCCATTCCTGATTCTGGCATTGGAATCTCTAATTTATCCATCATTTCACGGAACAGATCGCGGTCTTCTGCAAGATCAATGACAGATGGAGATGTTCCAAGAATCTTCACACCATTTTTCTCAAGTTCTGCAGCGATATTCAGTGGTGTCTGCCCACCAAACTGTGCGATCACTCCTAATGGTTTTTCTTTGTTGTAAATGCTTAATACATCTTCGACTGTTAATGGCTCGAAATATAATTTATCAGATGTATCGTAGTCTGTAGATACTGTTTCTGGGTTACAGTTTACGATAATTGTCTCAAATCCCATTTTCTTTAATGCCTGAGATGCATGTACACAGCAGTAGTCAAATTCGATACCCTGTCCGATACGGTTTGGTCCACCGCCTAAGATCATGATCTTTGGCTTGTCTGTAGAAACTGGATTCTTATCTTCTGCGTTATATGTTGAGTAATAGTAAGCACTGTCTGGTGTTCCACTGACATGCACACCTTCCCATGCTTCTTCCACACCGATGGAGATACGTTTATTTCTGATATCTTCTTCTGGGATTTCTAATAACTGACTTAAATATTTGTCAGAGAATCCATCTTTCTTTGCTGCTGTTAACATTTCATCAGATGGCATGTTTCCTTTGCATGCAAGAAGGGCTTCTTCTTCCTCAACTAATTCTTTCATCTGCTCAATAAAGTATGTTTTTACTTTTGTCAGTTCAAAGATTTCATCAACAGTAGCACCTTTTCTTAATGCTTCGTACATGATGAAATGACGTTCGCTTGATGGTGTTACTAATTTCTTTAATAATTCTTCTTTTGTTAAAGTATCGAAATCTTTAGCGTGTCCAAGCCCGTAGCGTCCTGTCTCTAAGCTTCGGATTGCTTTCTGGAATGCTTCTTTGTATGTCTTACCGATACTCATAACTTCACCAACGGCACGCATCTGTGTTCCAAGTTTGTCTTCGACACCTTTGAATTTCTCAAACGCCCAACGTGCAAACTTGATAACGACATAATCACCGTCTGGTACATATTTATCTAATGTTCCATATTTTCCACATGGAATATCTTTTAATGTAAGTCCTGCAGCAAGCATTGCGGAAACTAAAGCGATTGGGAATCCTGTTGCTTTGGATGCTAATGCTGAAGATCTTGACGTTCTTGGATTGATCTCGATCACGATGATACGATCTGTCACTGGATCATGTGCAAACTGAACGTTTGTTCCACCGATAACCTGTACAGAATCTACGATCTTGTATGCCTGTTCCTGTAATCTCTGCTGGCATTCTTCGGAGATTGTAAGCATTGGTGCAGAACAGAAAGAGTCTCCTGTATGAACACCTAATGGGTCGATATTCTCGATGAAACAGACTGTGATCATATTTCCTTCTGCATCACGAACTACTTCTAACTCTAATTCTTCCCATCCAAGAATAGATTCTTCAACAAGTACCTGCCCAACTAAACTTGCCTGAAGTCCTCTTGCCATAACGGTCTTTAATTCTTCTTTGTTATATACCAGTCCTCCACCGGCTCCACCCATTGTGTAAGCTGGACGAAGTACCACTGGATAACCAAGCTCATCAGCGATCTTTAGCCCATCTTCCACGCTGTAAGCAACTTCGCTTCGTGCCATCTCGATTCCAAGTTCATCCATTGTTTTCTTGAACTCGATACGGTCTTCTCCACGCTCAATACTATCTACCTGTACACCAATTACTTTGACATTATACTTATCTAAAATACCCTTTTTATATAACTCTTCACATAAATTTAATCCGGACTGCCCACCTAAGTTCGGAAGTAAGGCATCTGGACGTTCCTTCGCAATGATCTCCTCTAAACGTTCTGCGTTCAGTGGCTCAATGTAAGTTACGTCAGCTGTTTCCGGATCTGTCATGATCGTTGCTGGATTGGAGTTGACCAATACGATCTCGTATCCAAGTTTACGAAGCGCTTTACACGCCTGTGTCCCCGAATAGTCAAATTCGCATGCCTGGCCGATGATGATCGGTCCAGATCCAATGATCAACACTTTGTTAATATCTGTTCTCTTTGGCATAAAAATAATTCCTCCTTTAGACTTTGTTATTATTATATAAGAAAATCATCAAAATCGGAATCATTTTGTGAGGTTTTTGTAAAAAATAGAATATTCATATCCTTTTTTCACTGCGGATAAGAATTTCTTAATGTCATTTTATAAATCATTTATATTTGTTTATATTCTGTATATTGAATCTCGAAATGGAAATGACTATACTATAACCATACCTCAAGGAAAGACCTAAAAGATAAGACAAAAAAGAATTTCAGGAAACATCCTACAGGTATAGTTTTTTCATATATATTTTTAATCCTCTCTTTTCAAAAAAGAAAACCATCATACCCCAGGTGGTTTTCTTTTAGATTGTCACTTTTTTATCGATTTTCAATAAAGAAAGGAGCGTATGTTTTTACATGCGGAAAAACTATGTTGGAAAACTTATTTAAATTGAAGGAGAATCATACCTCCGTAAAAACTGAAGTCATCGCTGGTATTACTACATTTATGACAATGGCTTACATCCTTGCGGTAAACCCAAGTGTGCTTTCTGCAGCTGGTATGGACCCTACTGCCGTCTTATTGGCTACATGTATCGCTTCCTTTATCGGAACATTATGTATGGGGCTTACTGCGAACCTGCCATTTGTACTTTCTGCTGGTATGGGATTAAATGCTTATCTTGCATACACAGTTGTTGGCGTAATGGGATATCACTGGCAAGTTGCTTTACTTGCTGTATTTGTTGAAGGTCTGATCTTTATCGTATTATCTTTAACAAATGTTCGTGAAGCAATCTTTGATGCGATTCCATTAAACCTAAAAAAAGGTGTTTCTGTCGGAATCGGTATCTTTATTGCTTTCATTGGTCTTCAGAATGCAAAACTTGTTGTTGGAAATGACTCAACATTATTAACGATCACTGACTTTACAAAGGACTTCCATTCTGCTGGAATCTGTTCCTTACTCGCAGTCATTGGATTACTGATCACAGTCATTCTTTACATCAAAAAAGTACCTGGATCTATCCTGATCGGAATCCTTGCTACATGGATCATTGGAATGATCTGTCAGGTAACAGGAATCTATGTTCCAGATATCAACGCAGAATATTACAGCCTGTTCCCTACATTTGAAATGACAGACTTCTCAAAATTGGGAGAAACATTCGGTAAATGTTTCCAGTATGACTTAAGCAAAGTTGGAATCTTTAACTTTATTGCCGTTGTATTATCCTTCTTATTTGTCGATCTGTTTGATACACTTGGAACTTTAGTTGGTGTCAGCACAAAAGCTGGAATGCTTGATGAAGAAGGTAAACTTCCTGGAATCAAACCTGCATTAATGGCTGATGCTATTGCTACTACATCTGGTGCCGTACTTGGTACATCTACAGTTACAACCTTTGTTGAATCTTCTTCAGGTGTTGCTGCTGGTGGACGTACTGGTTTAACAGCTGTTGTCGCAGGATTCTTATTCCTGATCTCAACATTATTTGCACCGATCTTTACAGCAATCCCATCCTTTGCAACAGCTCCAGCGCTGATCATGGTTGGATTCTTAATGTTCGGAGCGATCTCTGACATCAAATTTACAGATGATAATATGACAGAAGCGGTACCTGCTTACCTTTGCATCATCGCTATGCCATTATTCTATAGTATCTCTGAGGGAATCTCTATTGGAATCATCTCTTATGTGATCTTAAATGTAGCTTGCGGAAAAGCGAAGAAGATTACACCTTTGATGTATGTACTTGCAGTATTATTTATTTTAAAATACGCAGTTCTGTAGAGAACAATATAAATTAATATTTAAAAGGAAATTCTGAATTAACAGGATTTCCTTTTTATACTTTATAGGATTTTCGTACAAATTAAAAATAGCCGTATCAACTTATTACTGATACGGCCATTATTATCTCTTCTTATTCTTTTATTCATAAATCTTATCTTACGATTCTTCGTACACAATTCACTGCTCTGTAATTCGCTGCAGATACGTGAACTCCTGTTGAAGTACTTCCTGCATGAACCACCTGATTATTACCGATATAGATTCCTACATGTCCGACTCCATTGATCATCTCATAACAGATCAGATCTCCTGGCTGTTTATTTGCCCATGAAACAGCTGTTCCACTGTATCTTTGTGCTGTAGACCTATGTGGAAGTGAATATCCAAAATGTTCATAAATCTTCATTGTAAATCCAGAACAGTCAACTCCGCTTGTCAGGCTTTCTCCGCCCCATTTATATGCTAACCCCTTAAATCTCAATGCATATTTTGCGACTTCTTCACCTTTTGCTGCTGTACTTGTTGTCTGTGATGAACTACTTGTTGTGGATGGTTTTGTTTCTGATAAATAATCTGAACTTACATAACAGTACTTTCCTCTGTATTTTACAGTTGTCCATCCTGATTTGTTTCCATAACATGTAATGCTTGTCCCTCTCTTATAAGAACCAGCCTTAGCTGCACTTGTTGATGCCTGCTTTCTGATCGTCAAAGAACTGGCTGTTACATAGCGGGTATATGTACTTGTCTTTGTACTGAAAGCTGTAGTAGTTGTTGCCACTGCTGGCTTCTTTGTTGCCAGATATCTTGTTGCTACATAATACTTAGAATTTTCATACTTAATTCTTGTCCAATCTCCCTTTTTGCTATAACATTTTAATTTTGTTCCTTTCTTGTAGGAGCCCATAACTTTACCTTTTGATGATGCAGTCTTGCGGACAATAAGTGAATTGGCATTTACATATCTATAATAAGATGCATATACTTCATGCGCCTTAGAAATTGTTAAAACTGAAAATATACAACATAAGCTTAATGCAAAAGTTATTGTAGTTTTGATTATTCTATTTTTCATAAATCCTCCTTTTCTTTCTTATTCTACTATTCTTTTCTTAACTTGTAAATATCTTTGTAATAACTCCTTAATATTTTTAATATCCAAAATCAGGACCACCCGTCCAACGGGTGGTTTGCTCTAGGGCTATAAGCCCATAACGAAAAAGGAATCAGTGTTATCTGCTTGATATCACTGATTCCTCTATCTATTGTATTTAAGATTTTATGTATTAACTATTTTACAATTCTTCTAACGCAATTAACAGATCTGTAATTGGCTGTGGATGTATGAATCCCTGTTGCTGTACTTCCGGCATGAACCACTTTATTATTACCAATATAAATTCCTACATGTCCAACTCCATTGATAGCATTATAACAGATTAAATCCCCAACCTGTTTACTACTCCATGAAACAGACTTTCCATAGCTTCTTTGTGAAATAGAACTATGTGGAAGATAATATCCAAAATGCTGGTAAACTTTCATCGTGAATCCAGAACAGTCTGCTCCCCTTGTAAGGCTCTCTCCACCCCATTTATAAGGATTCCCTATAAACTGTTTGGCATAGTTAGCTACCTGCCGTCCTTTTGATACTGTTGAATTTGTTTTAGATGGCTTAGTCGAAGATAAATAAATAGAACTTACATAAGCACTCTTTCCACTATATTTTATCGTTGTCCATCCAGATTTATTTCCATAGCAGGTAATACTTGTACCTTTCTTATAAGAACCCAGTTTCGCTGAGCTTGTTGTTGCCTTTTTACGAACTGTTAAAGAACTTGCCGTTACATAACGGATATATGTACTACTTTTTGTAGCTGTTGATGGTTTCTTTGTAGAAAGATATTTCGTAGATACATAATATTTGTGACTTCCATATTTAACTTTCGTCCAGTTTCCACTCTTGCTATAGCAAGTAACTTTTGTCCCTTTTTTATAATATCCTGCAACTTTTCCTTTGATAGATGCTTTCTTACGAACTGTTAAGGATCTTGCTGTTATATATCTTGAATATGAAGCATATACATTATGCGATTTAAAGCTTCCTATCGTAAACGATAAAATACAGCAAATACTCAAAATATAAGAAATCACTATTTTTTTGATTTTATGTCTCATATTTCCTCCCATTTTTTGATTTCTTATACATAATACTACTTTTTTCATTTTTTGTAAATATTTTTGTAATGCTTTTGTAATGTTTTTAATATTCCGATTTATGCAAAATTTGTGCAAAAATCGTATTTACAATTATGATATATTTCTAATTCTGTAATTGTTTTATATCTTTACTAACAATAAAGACAATTCCCATTGGTACTTTCATTTTTCCTGTTGTGATTTTATCATCAAAAAATAAATCTTTTTCATAAAGTTGAATATTATAGCTTTGATAAAAAATACATGCTTTTATATTTTTCTTATATCCATTTTTCACATCGACATATTGTGAGGCAGAAATAAATATTTTATTTTTTGGATGAATATTTTCTTCAACAACTTTTTTTAAAATCCTCAGATTTTTATTATTATCCTGAATTATCTTTTCAAAAACTTTGGCTAAAACTGTATAACAAAACAAAAAAGCCCTAAAACCTAGGTAACTCCTAAGTTCTAAGACCTTTGTAAGAAGAGCGATAGACGGGGCTCGAACCCGCGGTCTCGACCTTGGCAAGGTCGCGCGTTACCAACTACGCCACTATCGCATATTTATTTTTTCGGAACAGATAATATATTATCGTATTTATCCTTTCTTGTCAACATCTATTTTTATTTTATTGTCATAATTCATCCACTATAGTAAAATAAAACTAACATATATCCATCGTTGGTGGAGAATTAAAATCCTATACGAAAATGATGAATGAAGCCAGAGATCTTGCAACTGATCGAATGATCGAAGATGCTCAAAATATGGGAGCTGATGCTGTTATTAATGTCAGATATTCTTCTTCCGCAGTTATGCAGGGTGCAGCTGAGATCATTGTTTATGGAACAGCTGTAAAATTCTTATAAACTAACAAAAAGGTACTGAACTCCTCTTCTGTCTAAATTGAAATTCAATACCTTTTTATTTATTTTCTATCTATAAATTTAGAAAAAAGATTTATATAATCCAATAATATCTTCTACACTTGCATCTTTAGGATTTCCTGGTGCGCATGCATCTGCATAAGCTGATTCTGCTAAGAACTGTAAATCTTCTTCTTTTACAATTTCTTTTAAGTCTGCTGGTATTCCGACATCTGCTGATAATTTCTTAACCGCATCAACGGCTGCTTTTCTGTATTCTTCCTGTGTCATATCTTCGACACCTTCAACACCCATTGCTTTTGCGATATATTTGTATTTGTCTCCTGTTGCATCTGCATTGTATTCCATAACTGTTGGAAGTAAGATTGCATTAGCTACTCCATGAGGTGTGTCATAAACTGCACCTAATGCGTGAGCCATAGAATGTACGATTCCAAGTCCTACGTTTGAGAATCCCATTCCTGCAATGTACTGTCCCATTGCCATTCCTTCTCTTCCTTCTGGTGTATTTTCAACTGCTCCTCTTAAGTTCTCAGAGATCAGTTCGATCGCTTTGATATGGAACATATCTGTCATTTCCCATGCTGCTTTTGTTGTGTATCCTTCGATCGCATGTGTTAATGCATCCATACCTGTTGCTGCTGTTAATCCTTTTGGCATAGAAGACATCATTTCTGGGTCGATCACTGCGATAACTGGAATGTCATGTGGATCTACGCATACGAATTTACGTTTCTTTTCTACATCTGTGATTACGTAGTTGATCGTTACTTCAGCTGCTGTTCCGGCTGTTGTTGGTACTGCGATGATTGGTACACAAGGCTTCTTAGTATCTGCAACTCCCTCCAAGCTTCTTACATCTTCAAATTCTGGATTGTTGATGATGATTCCGATAGCTTTTGCTGTATCCATGGAAGATCCACCACCAATTGCGATCAGATAGTCAGCTTCTGCTGCCTTAAATGCTGCAACTCCTGTCTGTACATTTTCGATCGTTGGGTTTGGTTTGATCTGTGAATATACTTCATAAGCAAGTCCTGCGTTATCTAAGACATCTGTTACTTTCTTTGTAACTCCGAATTTTACAAGATCTGGATCAGAACAGACAAACGCTTTTTTGAATCCACGTTTTGTTGCTTCTGTTGCGATTTCCTGAATTGCTCCTGCTCCGTGATATGATGTTTCATTTAATACGATACGATTTACCATTTTGTACACTCCTTTTTTCCTTGACAATTTTTTAACTATCTTTATTATAAAATTGTTTTTTCACGAAAACAAGTTACACATTTAGCAAAATGTAAAAAATGTTACACATTATCAAAAGTGTAACATTTTCTTATCTTTATATATCTTTAAATAAATCATAAAGTTTCGGTGGCATCGCTTCGATCAACTGATCTGCCAGCTGTTCCGGTGACATCTTCATTCCTGTTGTCGCCCATTCTACAGTCATTGCAATCGACCCTCTGCAATACATTCTCAATAAGAATTCTAATTCCTCTGGAATTTTATCAGCGCCCTGTTTGTGAATGATATCACAATAAAACTGATAAATACACTGATAATCGTACTCCATCAGACAATTCTGACTTTCACTTGAAAATGCTGCAGCAAAAAATTGTCCTTCACCTTTGATGAATTCAAACTTCTTAATAAGACCTTCTCTCAACGTCAGACTGATACCCATCTGTTTAAATGACATCTGTGCCAACACATCAAAATACCAATTGATCAGATCATATTTGTCTTTAAAATGTCGGTAAAAAGTGGGACGAGTTACATCACACTGATCTACAATCTGTTTGACCGTGATCTTGTCTACTGGAGTATGTACCAGTAATTCTTTCATTCCATTTGCTAATTTATATTTCATCTTCTCTGATGCATCCATCTTATTCCCACCTTCTTTCGTATATGATTCTATTTTACCTTATTACTTATATTTACGAAAGACAAAAAGGCGATTATCTGTTTTTTCTGCATTTTTAAAATGCATTTCTTATCACAGATCATCGTCTTTTTATTTATTATCAAAAAACTTCATGCTTAATAAGCGGCTTTTCCTCTTCCACCACATAAACTATCAAATTCTTTTAATTTATTTTTTGCCTGCTGTGAAACATTTCTTGGAACTTGAATCTGAACTACTGCGTATTGATCTCCTTTCTGGGATGGATTCTTCATCAGTGGCATACCTTTGCCACGTAGTCTGATCTTAGATCCTGACTGAGTTCCTTCTTTGATCTTGCAAATAACGTTTCCATATAATGTTTTGATCACAGCTTCTCCTCCACATACTGCGGTGCTAAACGGAACATTGATCGTTGTATACACATCATTTCCTTTTCGTTCAAATCCTGGTTTTTCACCAACGGTTACTTTCAGGAATAAATCTCCTGCTTCTCCACCGCCCATTCCTGGATTACCTTTTCCTCTTAAACGGACGCTTTTTCCAGTATCAATTCCGGCTGGAATGTGAACCTGCAGTGACTGGGTTACACCATTTTGATCCTGCAGATGAATGACTTTATCACAGCCAGTTACTGCTTCGTCAAAGCTGATGGAAATATCGGCATGAGCATCAGAACCTTTCTGTTTAAATGAACCACTTCTGAATCCACTGCCACCAAATCCACCAGAAGATCCAAAACCACCCTGATGGAAACTGCTTCGATGGAATCCTTTACTTCTGTTGCTACCTCCGAACATACTTCCGAAGATATCACTAAAGATATCATCACCATCTCCACCTTCAAAATGGAACTCCTGATATCCTCCATGATTTCCACCATAGTTCTGATAATTTTTATAAAATTCAGATTCTGCACCGGTTCCGTCAAAGGCAGCATGGCCATACTGATCGTACAGTTTTCGTTTCTCTGGATCACTTAAAATATTATAGGCATCCGTCACTTCTTTGAATTTCTGTTCTGCTGTTTTATCTCCAGGATTCATATCTGGGTGATATTTTTTTGCCAGTTTACGATAAGCCTTCTTGATGGCTTTTTCATCTGCAGTTTTGCTGATTCCAAGAACTTCATATAAATCACGTTTTGCTGCCATTTTGTTTCACCTTCTTTTCCTTTCTCTCCTCAGATATAAAGAATTCCCCGGGAATCTGATCATCCCGGGGAAAGTTCTTTTATCCTTCAATCGTGACGAATTTCTTTTCTTCCACTTTCTTCTCCGGAGCTTTCTTCGGAATATCCAGCATCAGAATACCATTCTCATATTTACCGTGGATATCTTTTTCTGTGATATCTTTGCCAACATAAAAGCTTCTGCTCATATTGCCTGCATAACGCTCACGGCGGATGTATTTACCTTCTTTGTCTTTCTCGTCTTTATCAAGTCCTTTGGCTGCACTGATCGTTAAATAACCATCTTTCAGTTCCGCTGTAATTTCATCTTTCTTGAATCCTGGAAGGTCGATCGCTACTTCGTAGTTACCGTCTTTTTCCTTCACATCTGTCTTCATCAGGTTCTTTGCGTGTTTACCATACAGTTCTTTATCAATATCTGGGAAAGAAAAATCCATCCAGTCGTCGTTAAATAAGTTTCCTCCAAAAATACTAGGCATCATCATCATAAGTCATCTCTCCTTTTTCTTTATAATAATGTTTTGGCGTGTCAGGGTAATTCCTGACACTTGCCTTTTATGTGAAGCATATTGAGAAGTTCTCAATATGACTTGTTGTATCTTATGGAGCCTTCGGTTCTTTGGCTTCTCTCTTAAGCCCTTCCCTCTTGCTCTAGTTGTAATATAACACCTATTATTAGCACTGTCAAGAGGTGAGTGCTAATTTTTTTAAAATTTTTTATTTCATAGGGGATTTCATCAAAATTTCCTATGAAATAAAAAATAATCGTCTGGAAAAACAGCATTAGAAAATTCTCTAGCTGTCTTTCCAGACGATCATTTATTTTTTATCATATACTGAAAAACTTCAGTTGACCAAGATACAAATTATAATTCCTTAGCTAATTTAGCTTCACGTCGCTTCTCTAAATTAGAAACAATAATACTACAACTAGCATCTCCAGTAATATTAACAGTAGTACGTCCCATATCAAAAATACGGTCAACTCCTGCAACTAACGCAATACCATCTACTGGAAGTCCTACAGATGTTAATACCATAGCCAGCATGACCATTCCAGCTCCTGGAACTCCTGCTGTTCCGATGGATGCTAAAGTTGCTGTTAAAATGACTGTTAACATCTGAGATAGCGTTAAGTTAATTCCGTAACAAGATGCAATGAAAATTGCACAAACGCCCTGATAAATGGCTGTTCCGTCCATATTGATCGTTGCTCCTAATGGAAGTACAAAAGATGCGATCTCACGATCTGATCCTAATTTTTCTACACATTCTAAGTTGATCGGAAGTGTTCCTACAGATGATGCACTGGAAAATGCGAACATGATTGCTGGTAACATTCCTTTGAAGAACTGTAATGGACTTAATCCACCCATTGTTTTGACTGCCATAGAGTAAACAACAACTGCATGTACGATATAGCAGATATATGCTGCTAATAATACCATTGCTAAAGATCCGATGATCATTGCTCCGTTTTCAGCGATTACTGGACATAATAAGCAAAATACACCGATTGGTGATAATTTTAAGATCATTTCCATACATTTCATGAAGACTGCATTCAGATCGTTAAATGCTGTAACCAGACGATGGTTCTGTTCTTCTCCGATCAGGATGATTCCGAATCCAAGTAAAACCGCCATAACGATAACCTGTAACATATTGGCTTCAACCATTGGTGATACAAAGTTTGATGGGAAGATATTTACAAGTGTATCCATTAAAGATGTTGTTTCTCCCATTTTATAAGACAAGTTTGTTGTTGCGATAACTGGGAACATTCCTTTAAAAAGGTTTCCCCCGATCAGACCGATCGTGATTGCAAATGCTGTTGTACACATATAATATACAACTGTTTTTAATCCGATAGATCCAACCTTCTTGATATCACGCATAGAAATGATTCCACACATAATAGAGAATAATACGATTGGAACGACGATGAATTTTACAAGATTCAGGAAGATTGTTCCAAATGGTTTGATATACGTGTTTGCAAATGTTGCATGATTCTGCATCAGAAGTCCTGCTGCGATAGCTAAGACTAACGCAATGAAAATCTGCATTGCCAAAGACATTTTTTTCTTTTCTTTCATAGTATCTCTCTTTCTAAACTCAAAAATTTAATAGGCTCAAAAATAAGGCACTGCTCCATTGCAATGCCTTATTTTTTGCATTTTTCCTTGATGATTTTATCATAATCATCTTGTGAAATCAATATATTTATACTTGGAAAACATGATAAAACTTCTTTTTAACTTACTTTAAATGAAAGAAGATCATCTCTACTTAACGGTCTTGTATAATAATATCCTTGAATCAAGTCTACACCCCATTCTTCTAATAGTGCAACTTCTTTTTGTGTCTCTACACCTTCTGCAACAACTTTATGCCCAAGATTCTGCAAGATCGATACCATATTCTTGTATAATAATGCGATCTGCTGGTCTTCACAAATACCATCTAACATAGAATGATCAAGTTTCACTGTTGAAAATGGCAATTTCAAAATAGTATTCAAATTCGCATACCCTGATCCGAAATCGTCCAGACAGATTTCGATTCCAACTTCTCGAAAATCTGAAATTGTCTTGTATAATTCCTCACTGTACTCTGTTGCAACTGTTTCTGTCACTTCAAACTGAAACCAGCTGTATGGAAGTTCTAATTCATTGATGATCTTAAACAGTTCCTGACTATATCCAGTTTTCAACAACTCTAATGGTGAAAGATTGATCTTGATGCTTCCAATCTGTTTCATAAGTGCCGTATGACTCTTCATAAAGCGACAGATTCTTCGAAATTGCAGCTTTCCAAGTTCAATGATCTGTCCATTCTTCTCTGCAAGATTAATAAAGATATCTGGCGGGATCATTCCCAAGGTTGGATGTTTTAAACGACTTAATGCCTCCATTGTCACATAATGGCCATCTTTTACCGAATATAATGGCTGATAATATACTTCGAACAGATCATCCTCAATCGCAGTATTCATATATTTCTTCACACGCTGTTCATATAAGAATCCCTGTCTTGTTGTTTCGCTATTCTCTATCAACGTTGTCTTATCTGATTTTGGTTTTAACAAGATCAGATATTCAAGGTATGCCAACATCATATCATTGTCCACAAGCTCTTCAGCATCTGTTATTCCACAGATCGTTGCTGGAAAATCAATCATCTCATCTCCAATATCAAATGGTGTCTGAAACAGCTCCATTACTTCTTGTTTTGTTTTTTCATAATCTGCTTGACTCATAGAAAAGATCAAAAACTGATTCCCATGAATTCGAAAAATATAATTTCCCTCTGTAATCTGATTTAATTCATCTGCAACATCGATCAGCAACTTGTCTCCTACACTGTTTCCATATAATTTATTCACTTGTTTTAACTTCCATATACTGATCTGTAATACATGGAATTTCTGTTCTCGTTTCATCTGTTCTGGTATCCACTGATTTAAATATCCTTTGGCAAATACGCCCGTTAGACTATCAACAACTGTCTGTGGATTATAAAGTGTCCAAAATACAATAAAAATACCAATGATCAGACCAAATTCCGTCAACAAATATTGTGAATAAACAGCCTCGATCGCTGTACATACGAATCCAACTACAACAAATTCCCAAACAGCACGAAGTTCATTTTTCCCATACTCATCTTGATGGAAAATGAAATTATACATTGCTATCACAACAAAAAAGAACGTATAGATATATATCATCAAATACCATGGCCCATATAAATATTCTCCATTTGTATTACAATAAAAAAACTGCCCATGAAAGATATTAAGGATCACAAGAGACTCCATAAAAATGGCTGGAATCATACCAAGCATGATATTTCTTTTTTTCATCTTATGCTCACAATATCTCAAGATTTGTATCAACCCATAAAACACATATGGAATCAATACTTCCATCAGATATAAAAATGTCGTAACCCCAATGATCAGCGAATTATATGCTGGATTCCTCTTCTGGATCAACATACAGCTGACCAGATCTGAAATACTGCATAGCACAGCTCCAATGATAAAGATCCAGAAAAGCTTTCCACTAATTCCTGTTAATTGTTTGTATCTTACAAAATGAACAAAAAGGATCAAGAGAAATATCAATCCTGCGATCAAAAAGTCCATATTATATTGAATCATTTCCCCCACTCTTTCTTCTCTTCTTGCTTTTTATGATAGTTTGTTCTGCAGTTTCTTTTTATGTTTCCTTCAGGTCAAATCTTGCATAACCAACAGACACATATGGCAGCCTTATATCTCCAATTCTAATATTCCCCTTGAAATTTTATGTTTTCCCCTATGTATTTTAGTATATCATTCTAAAAACAATTTTGGAATCATGATTTCAATATAAAATGTATGGCAAACATGATCTGTAATACGAAGATTCCAGGAATCCCTAATTTAAAATACCATTTTCTTGTCTTATGATGAAAGACTGTCATCCCGATCATGGCTCCTATCGAACCGCCGATCAGTGCTAAACCGATCAGTTTTTTCTCTCTGATGCGCCATTGTCTTGTCATCGCTCTCCATTTATCTAGGCCGTATAAGGCAAATGTTATAATATTTATAATGATCAGATATAAATGTATATATGCCGATTGCATTTGTAAGTCTCCTCTTTTGCTCTCACAACTTCTTCCACATGTTTCGCAACCGTCGTACAGCATCCTCCGACTGCACTTGCTCCTGCTTTCATGTAGCTATATGCATATTCTTCGAAAGATAATGCAGACTGTTTTCCAAACCAGACTTGCCGTCTCACCGATTCGGTAGTATTCTTTCATCTATGATTCACTCTTT
>ERZ773169.382-NODE-382-length-59572-cov-11.199792_pt1 | contig 59572 bp, 43 predicted proteins | sample MGYA00580536_ERZ773169 | MGnify/ENA primary metagenome ERZ773169 (study PRJEB29015, sample SAMEA2737814) | human gut metagenome | biome: human gut; feature: human-associated habitat; material: faeces | place: China | collected 2012 ... | reverse complement strand
TGCAGGACTAACTTATGGGTTGGTTGTATAAAACAGAACTTTGAAATTCATTTAAGTAAAAAATAATTTTATGAGATAATAAGTTGAATGCAAATCAGAAGTTAGTTTTGCATTCAACCCCTTGAAATTTTTTCGAGACCTTTTTCCACCCCACACCGTCTAATTAATGTATACAAAAAAAGATGAACATCAGGAAGGACGTACAAACAGTATGAAAAAAGAAAAGTTAGGTGAGACAATAATCGAGTCTCAGGAAAAACTGTATCATATAGCAAAGTCAATGCTTTTTGATGATGAAGACTGTTCAGATGCAATTTCTGAGACTATTGTTAAGGCTTTTAGTAAGATCCACACACTCAAGTCAGAGGAATATGTAGAATCCTAATAAATGAGTGCTACAACGTTATCAGACAGAAGAAAAGAGTAGTGTCATTAGAGGATTATATGATGAAAAGTCAGACGACAGAGCATAAGGATTATACGGATTTGTACAATGCAATCGGACATCTAAGTGAAAATGAACGTATTTGCGTATCGTTATATTATTTAGATGGTTACAAAGTTAAGGATATTGCCGAGATATTGAAAACAACAGAAAGCGCTGTAAAAAATAGATTGGCAAGAGCAAGAGCAAAAATGAAAAATGAATTAAAGGAGGCAGAATAAATATGAAGTTGGAAGATTTACAAAGCCAGTTTCCTAAAATGCCCGAAAGTATGAAAGTGATGGTGGAAAAAGAAGTGAATAAACAGATAAAAACAAAGAGAAAATATGCTCCAAAGAGAGTGGCAGCAGTTGCTTTAGTGGCAACAATGGCTGTGGGAACAACAGTATTTGGTGGTTCAAAAATTGCAAACATGTACTCACATAAAGTAAATAAATATGCAGTTAAAGTACAGAAAGAAGACACAACAAAGGCTACTAAAACTGAATATCTTAAAATTAAAAATGTAAGTCTAAAAATGAACTATCTTCCTGAAGGTGTTGTGAGAAAAAGCGAGGATGGAAAATTTAATTTAAAGGGTGATGTAAACCAAAAGGCGATAACTCCTACAATTTACAAGATGACAGAAGGGAATGACAAATTCAAAATTTTAGATACAAACGTATTAAAGAAAGAAGACCTGAAAATAGGCGATAACGATGGCGTTTATGTACAAACAACAAAAATGAATGATGAAAGTTATTCCATGGATAAGATAATGTACATTAACTTTGAAAAACAGCATTATGTAGTCCAGTTAAATCTAGGTGAAGATATTTCAAAAGATGAAGCCGTTAAAATAGCCGAAGGTGTACAACTTGTTGAATCAAAAGTAGCTGACAGAGCGGTTGTAGATTACAGTGACAGTATGGCTCAGGGAAAACTCGAGTCGACAGATGCTACAGCGAAAGTTACAAGTGTAGATAAGGCTAAAGTTAATTTAGCTAAGGTTGGTAACAGCTTTAAGGAAAGTGGGGCTGATGATGAAAACAAACTCCTAACTGGTAAGGTTACAGATATAAAAATTCTTGATAACCTTAACATTTTAGGAGCTGATAAGAAAAACTATAGCGAGGTAATTGATTCAAAAGGAAATCTTTTACAGGACACAATTAAATACTATAAGAGTGGGGATGGTGAAAATAGTATAGATAAGGTTGTTAAGTCACGCAAGGTTAATCAGAAATTTATTTATGCAACTGTTCAGTACACAAACAATACAAACAAGACCATTAGAGATTTTTGCTATGGTGCTAATGTAATGTATTTAGAGGATAGCGGTGACAACATTGAACTTTATGAAGAAACTCCGGGTAAGAACGACAAGTGGGATTTCATTGAGAAAACATCAGCGTATAGTTTTGATGATATGATTTACTGGGATGTGAAGAATAATGGTATCCACAATTCAATTGCTGCAATCAAACCGGGTGAAACTAAAACAGTTCATATTGGATTTATTGTGGACGAGGATATGCTTAAATACACTGTATTGAATTTTACAGATGAAAAAACCGACTTAAGTGACAATGTTATCTCAAACGGACTTGTTGACATTAGACAGTAGAACGGAAAATGAAAACAAAAATAATAATAATAAGCAGAGCAGCATAGAATGTAAAGTGACATTTTAGACTGCTTTCGTAGAAAGGGGAAGCTTAGGCTTCCTCTTTTGGCGTGGTGGAGATATATATTTAAAAGTACACAAAAGCTATATAGTAGAGTAAAGTTTTTGTCAGTTAAATAAAAATAAAAAATGAGAAAGGTCCTCTTATAAGTTATAATGGTTTCGACAAAAAATCACATACAAGGAGGATCTTTCTCATGGATATCGTAACATTATTAGAGGTTTTAGTTAAGGGGTTAAATGAAGCAGAGGAAAAATTTCTTGAAAATCCCAAAGACTTTTTCTCTTTGGAGACATCGGTTAAAAGTACAACGGAGGCATTTGCAGCAGAATATTTAGGTATGGTTCTCAGCAGTATTAATCATAAAATAATAACAAAGGAAACAATTTTCAAACTTATTGAAGTGCGAAAGATGTTTTCTTTTTTGGTAAACTTTGTTAAAAAAATATCTATTATAGATTTTTGAAAAAAAGAGTTCTATAATAGTAAATTGAGGTGTTATAAATGAGAAAGAAAGTATGTATATTGGCTATTTCAGCGATGACTATATGTTCCGTACCGGTTTCGGCAAATACTCATACTATATCCACAACTCAGAAGGTATTGGAACATTCATCTGAGAATCAAATAGTCGATGATGGCGTTTTTAAAGTAGACAAGGTATCAGAGAAGAAGATTATAAAGTTTTACAAGAAAAATTCCAAAAAGAAAAAATTAACAAAAATTGATAAATATAAATTAAAAGTAGAAGATTTAGGAATTGTTAAGAATTCAAGGGATGACGATTTTACAAAGATTAAGTCAGAGGATAATAAAAAATCAAAAACAGCAGGCTATATCAAAAACAATTCGGCTGTTAAAGTAATTGAGTATTCTAACAATTTTTATAAAATAAAATCAGGAAAAGTAACAGGCTATATTGGTGAAAAAGATTTATTGGTAGACAAAAAAGTAGAGCCTTTTTTGCTGAAAAATAAAAACGTTACAGCAAGTTTCCATAAAGGAAATACAAACTTAAGAAACAGTGAGAAAAGCAAAAGCACTGTAATTGGTGTTTGCTATAAGAATAGTGAGTACCCAATTGTTAAGTTTTCCAAGGATTATAAGAAAGCAGAAATTAAAAGAAGCGAAACTGTAACAGGTTGGGTTTCGGTGAAAGAAATTAATATTGGAATCGAATCTCATAAGGCAATGACCACGAAAGCATACAAAGAGTATGTTGCAGCAGAGAAGAAAAAAGAGCAGGAAGCTTTAGATCAGGCTTTGAAGCAGGCAATTAATGCAAGTGTTGGTACAACGGGCAATAGCTTGGTTGACGCATCAATTTCTTTGATTTCACATAATGAATCGGGAGATTTTAGAGCCGCAAGAAACAAGTTGTCAAGATTCGCAGGCGAAAAGACAATTACTGTTGGCGCATGGCAGTGGTATGGCGAGAGAGCTCACAATCTTTTGAAGGAAATATATGCTGCTGATAAGGATAAGGCATTTAATCTTGTAAAGAGCGTTTATTATGGCAAGAAGCGTGAAGAAAATGCAAAGAAATTTTTAGAAGTCATTACTTCAGGTGAAAATTGGGAAAGCACAAAGAAAAAATTTACGGATAAGGAAATCACTGCTGTAAAGGCACTTCTTGGAAGTAGTAATGGTGTTAGTGCACAGAAAAACCAGGTCAAAAAAGACGTTGCAAATATTGTAAGTATTGCAAAGAATACATATAAATTAAAAAATCCGGCACTTGTTGTATATTTCGCAGATATGTTTTGGCAGAGCCCTAATACGGCAAGAGAAGTGGCAAAACAGACAATAGATTATTTCAAAGGTACAGACAAGTTGAATGCAGACAAAAATGGATTAGCAAAAATGCATGAGTTTGCAACAAAAAGCTCAACTTTTGGAAAATTTTCAACGAGACGCAATTATACATATTCTGCATGTAAAAAACTTAATTCAGGTACTGTGGATACAATAGCGATTGAGAAAAAGAAGCAGAAACTAGCCCAGGAGAAGGCAAAGAAAGCAGAAGAAAAGAAGAAACGTCAGGAAGAAAAAGCCAAAAAGAAATTAGAGCAAAATAAAAAACAGGAAAAACTCGAAAAAGAGCAGAACAAAGAAGAAAATAACTAATATTAGGGAATCTCCCAAAAACGTAAAGCAATAAAAAAGAGATGCTGCTAAGGTTAAAAACTTAGCGGTGTCTCTTTTTTTGAACTAATAATAAACAAGGGGCGACCGATTAGGTCGTCCCTCTATATTACCTTGAAGAACCATTACATCTTCATAAGATCTTCCTGTGAAACTAATTTCACGCCATTCTTTTTCATAATGGCTGCAACTTTGTCATTGTCTTTAACACGACAAACCATAAGTGCATCGTCAGTTCCTCTTGCAAGAAATGTGTAAACATATTCAACACTTACACCAGCTTCTGCAAGAATGTTCATTGTTTTTGCCATGGCACCTGGTTCATCGGGAATTTTCACACCAACAACCTGTGTAAGATTGCAAATCCAATCGTTATCTTTTAACAATGTAAGTGTATCTAATGGCTTATCCACAATTATTCTAATAATACCAAAATCGCTTGAATCAGCAATTTCAAAAGCACGCATGTCAACGTGATTATCTGCTAAAAAGTTTGTAAACTTGGCAAGGTTGCCTGGTTTATTTTCTATAAAAACTGAAATCTGATTTATATACATAACTGACCTCCTAAAATATTAAATTTTTCTCTTGTCAATAACACGAACAGCTTTTCCTTCTGAACGGGTAATTGATTTTGGCTCTACTAGTTTTACCTTTGCATAAATTCCAAGCATGCTCTTAAGGGCGGCAACAATATCTTTTTCTTTTGTTTCAATGTCGCTAATTGTGTCTGAGAACATTTCAGGAGTCATTTCAACTAAAACTTCCATTGTATCGCTATTGTTTACGCGGTCAACAATAAGCTGATAGTTTGCAGGCATGCCCTGTTTAATAAGAACTTCCTCAATTTGTGAAGGATAAACATTAACCCCTTTAATAATAAGCATGTCATCTGAACGACCCATAAGTCTGTGAATTCTTGCATGTGTACGTCCGCATTTACATTTTTCTCTTGTAATGTATGTAATATCTTTTGTACGGTATCTGATAAGTGGAAAGGCTTCCTTAGCAAAACTTGTAAATACTAATTCGCCGATTTCTCCATCAGGAAGTGGTTCAAGTGTATCAGGATCAACTATTTCAGCAATAAAATAGTCTTCGCAAATATGCATGCCCTCCTGAGCTTCACATTCAAAAGCAACACCTGGCCCTTCAATTTCTGTTAGACCGTAAATATCGTACGCTTTGATGCCAAGCTTTTCTTCCAAATTGTGTCTCATTTTTTCAGACCATGCTTCTGCACCGAAAATACCGGCTTTTAATTTGATTTGATCTTTGATTCCCCGCTCTTCAATTGATTCTGCCAAATATGAAGCATAACTTGGTGTACAGCAAAGAATAGTTGAACCTAAGTCTGTCATAAACTGAAGCTGCCTGTCTGTGTTCCCTGATGACATAGGAAGAGTCAGGGCTCCAACTTTATGAGAACCACCGTTTAATCCAGCACCACCTGTAAAAAGTCCATAACCGTATGAAACGTGAACTACATCTTCGTCTGAACCACCTGCGGCAACAATTGCTCTTGCACAACCGTTTTCCCATTTGTCAAGATCTCCATGTGTGTAGAAGTCAACTACTCGTTTTCCGGTTGTACCTGAAGTTGAATGAATTCGCACACAATCCTTAAGAGGAAGTGCCATTAAGTCATATGGGTAAGCATCTCTTAAATCATCCTTAGTTAAAAAAGGTAATTTTGAAATGTCATCAATTGACTTGATATCATCAGGAGTAACTCCTACAGCTTCCATTTTTTTTCTGTAAAAAGGTACGTTTTCATATACTCTTTTTACTACATCTAAAAGTCCGTCGTTTTGCCATTGATTGATCTGCTCTCTTGAGGCAGTTTCAATATCTTCTTGAAAATATTTTCCCATTGTTTAAGTTCCTTTCCTACGTTCATTTTGTAGTAAAATTTTTTGAAAAATTAACTACACATAGTAATTTAATTTTAACTTATTTAGCGCGTTAAAGCAATAAATTACAAAGGGTAAACATAACCAAAAAAAAGTTTGAAAATTTATAATAATTATCCAATAAATTTTATATTAAATATGGGAAAAAGATTTTATAGTGTTAAAATATAGTGCGTGGTAAAAATACAGTGTTGGGATTAGCGCATTCAGCACCGATAATGTCTCTGGCGACATTATTTCTTTAAAAAAAGTAATAAAAAGTATTTTATGTTTAAAAATAAAAACGTTACAATTATAGACCGACATTATGTATAATGCCTTTTCATGCGAATAAAAAACAGAAATAAAAATGTTTTCAAAAAAGCGGCAAATTCACGCTAATAAAAACATTTTTCTGCCCATAAAATCTAGTAATTCCCATTTCCCTATGATATAGTGATTTATAGATATTTAGCGTGAGATTTTTAATGAAGAAATCATTGAATTTAATTATGTTAAGGGATAATAAAGTTGGAGGAAAATTGAATGAGCGAGAATTTAAGGGGCGTTCCTGTTAAGGGATTCGCAGAAAAAAGCCGAGAAGCGGCAGTTGAAGGCATTGTTTTACTAAAGAATCAGGACAATGTACTCCCATTTTCAACAGAGGATAAGATTTCAGTTTTTGGTAGACCACAGTTAGAATATTATAGAAGCGGAACCGGTTCAGGTGGAGAGGTTCAGGTAGAATATGCTACAAATATTATAGATGGTTTCAAAAACAGCAATCTTAATATTAATGAAGAACTTGCAAATGATTATGTAGAATGGCTTAAGGACCATCCATTTGACAATGGTGGCGGCGGCTGGGCTTGCGAGCCTTGGTTCCAGAAAGACATGGACATTACTGTAGAGTACGCAAAGAAACAGGCTCAGGTATCAAACAAGGCTGTTTACATTATTGGACGTACAGCAGGAGAAGACAAAGATAACTATAACGGAGAGGGAAGTTATTTATTAACAGAAGAAGAAATTTCTAATATTAAAAACATAACAGAAGCATTTGAAGATGTAGTAGTTGTCTTAAATGTTTCTAATATAATTGATATGAAGTGGGTTAATAATCCAAAGTTTAACGGCAGGGTTAAGGCAGTAGCATACGTTTGGTCAGGTGGTATGGAAGGTGGAAACGCAGTTGTTGACGTTCTTTCAGGAAAAGAGACACCAAGTGGTAAGTTACCTGACACAATTGCTGAGAACCTTGAAGATTACCCATCACATGAGAATTTCGGAGATCCACTTACAAATCTTTATAAAGAAGATATTTATGTTGGTTACAGATATTTCGAAACTTTTGCACCTGAAAAGGTTGTCTATGAATTTGGCTTCGGACAGTCATACACAACATTTGATATTGAAACTTTATCTGCAAAGGTAGAAGACGAAAAAGTTAAACTTCAGGCGAAAGTTACAAACACAGGTGATACATATTCAGGAAAAGAAGTTGTTCAGGTTTACTACAGCGCACCACAGGGCAAGTTAGGAAAGCCTGCAAAAGAACTTTGTGCTTATGTTAAAACAAATAAGCTTGCACCATCAGAAAGCCAGACAGTTGAAATTGAATTTGCTGTAAAAGACATGGCTTCCTATGATGACAGTGGAGTTACAGGAAATAAGTCCAGCTACGTTTTAGAAGCAGGTGACTATGTAATATATGTAGGTAACAGTGTAAGAAATGTAAAAGAAGTTCTTACATACAATGTTGAAGGATTAGTAGTTACAGAGCACTTATCAGAAGTTTGTTGCCCAAATGACGAAAACTTAACTATTTTAAAACCGGGCAAACAGAAGGCTGACGGAACTTTTGAAAAAGAATACATCCCTTCACAGAAGCCAACAGTAGACATGGCAAAGAGAATTGAAAATAATTTACCAGAAACAATGGAAATTACAGGTGATAAGGGAATTACTCTTCAGGATGTATATAAAGGAAAAAACACAATTGAAGATTTTGTAGCACAGCTTTCAGTTGAAGAATTAGCACAGATTGTAAGAGGCGAAGGTATGAGTAATCCTAGAGTAACTCAGGGTACAGCTTCAGCTTTTGGTGGAATTTCAGATGCATTATTTAATTATGGAATTCCTGCAGCATGTTGTGCAGATGGACCAAGTGGTCTTAGATATGACGGAAAAGCTACACAGCTTCCAATTGGAACAGCTCTTTCAGCTTCATGGAACGCCCCATTAGTAAGAGAACTTTACACAATGGAAGGTGAAGAATTAAGAGCAAATCAGATAGATACTTTACTTGGACCAGGAGTAAACATTCACAGACATCCACTTAACGGACGTAACTTTGAATATTATTCAGAAGATCCATACCTTTCAGCAACAATGTCAGTTGCTTCAACAGGAGGTATTAAGGATGGTGGTACCTGGGGAACAATTAAGCATTTTGCCTTAAACGGACAGGAATCACATAGATTTAAGATTGACGCTGTTTGTTCAGAACGTGCAATTAGAGAGATTTACTTAAAGTCATTTGAAATGGCTGTAAAAGAAGGCACTGTAATGACTCTTATGACAAGTTACAATCCTATTAACGGACATTGGGCTGCATCAAACTATGACCTTTGTACAACAGTTCTTCGTGGAGAATGGGGATACAAAGGTATTGTAATGACTGACTGGTGGGCAAAGATGAATGACGTTGTCTTCGGTGGAGAAGAATCAAATCAGGACACAAGAGATCTGGTTCGCTCACAGAATGATGTGTACATGGTTGTAAACAACAATGGCGCAGAGGTAAACTCAAACAACGATAATACAGAAAGTTCAGTTGAAGCAGGAACTTTAACAGTTGGAGAACTTCAAAGAGCAGCAATTAACATTTGTAACTTTATTCTTAATGCACAGGTAATTGAAAGAGAATTAATTGACACAGACGTTGCTAAGCATTATCCTTCAGTTCCTGTAAGTGAAGCAAAATATGAACAGTTTAACTTAGCAGAAGACAACAAGGTTATGTTCAACAGTGGCAAGGAAGCAACAATGATTGTAGAAGAAGATGCAGAATACACAATCATTGTAAATATTGCATTTGAGAAATCAAACTTAGCTCAGTCTACTGTAAATGTAAATGCAAACGGCGAGAACATGGCAGTTATTCAGACAAACGGTACAGACGGTAACTGGATTACTCAAAAACTTTGCAAGGTTAAGTTAGACAAGGGTGCATACAATATCAAACTTGAAGATGTTTTAGCTGGAATTAAGGTTAAATACATGCAGTTTAAGAAACTTAAAAGAAAATAAATTTAGATAAGCCATATATCAAAAAGGAGAGGTCCCTTCAAAACAGTTTGTAGTTTTGGAGTGACCTCTTTACGTTTAAAAATGAATCGTTTTTATACGGTTTATCTTTTGTGTATGAAAAATAAAAAAGTAACGTCACTTAAAGGTGCTATAACCATCAATCTTACTTGAAAATAAGCCCTAAATTTTGTATACTTAAAAGAACTGAAAGGTTAGTAAAACGTAGGAGGCAGAAATGATCAAATTATCAAATGGCGGAGCGTATCTCATTAACGGAACAGAAGTTATTGAGGACGGAAACGAAGAACTTTTAAAAAGTAAATTAGGAAGTAAGTATCTTTCAAAAGAAGAAGCAGGCAAGAACACAATTGCTTATGGAATTTTGAAGGATCATAACACATCTGGAAGTATGGACAAGCTTCAGATTAAGTTTGATAAATTAACATCTCACGATATTACTTTCGTTGGAATTATTCAGACAGCAAGGGCGTCAGGACTTGAAAAATTCCCAATTCCTTATGTACTTACAAACTGTCATAACAGTTTATGTGCAGTAGGTGGAACAATTAATGAAGATGACCATATGTTTGGACTTACATGCGCAAAGAAATATGGTGGAGTTTATGTACCACCTCATCAGGCAGTTATTCATCAGTTTGCGAGAGAAATGTTAGCTGGTGGTGGAAAGATGATTCTTGGTTCTGATTCACATACACGTTATGGTGCCCTTGGTACTATGGCAATGGGTGAAGGTGGACCTGAATTAGTAAAACAGCTTCTTTCACAGACATACGACATTAACAGACCTGAAGTAATTGGAATTTACATGACAGGAGAACCTGCAAAGGGAGTTGGACCACAGGACGTTGCACTTGCAATTATCGGCGAAGTATTTGACAAGGGCTATGTTAAGAACAAGGTTATGGAATTTGTTGGACCTGGTGTGTCAAGTCTTAGTGCAGACTTCAGAATCGGTGTTGATGTAATGACTACAGAAACAACATGTTTATCATCAATTTGGAGAACAGATGAAAAGATTAAGGAATTCTATGACATTCATGGAAGAGTAGATGAATACAAGGAATTAAATCCTGGAGAAGTTACATACTACAATGGAATGGTTTATGTAGATTTATCAAAGATTAAACCTATGATAGCAATGCCTTTCCACCCAAGTAACACATATACAATTGAAGAAGTAAATGCAAATCTTGAAGATATTTTAAGAGATGTTGAAAAGAAGGCTTTAGTTTCATTAGATGGTCAGGTTGACTACAAGCTTACTAACAAAATCAGAAACGGAAAGTTATATGTTGATCAAGGTATCATCGCAGGTTGTGCAGGTGGTGGGTTTGAAAATATTTGTGCAGCAGCAGATATTCTTGATGGAAAGAGCATTGGTGCTGATGAATTTACACTTAGTGTATATCCGGCTTCAATGCCTGTATACATGGAACTTATAAAGAACGGTGCAGCAGCATCAATTATGGAATCAGGAGCAGTTATGAAAACAGCATTCTGTGGACCATGTTTCGGTGCAGGTGACACACCAAGTAATAATGCATTTAGTATCAGACATTCAACAAGAAACTTCCCTAACAGAGAAGGCAGTAAATTACAGAATGGTCAGATTTCATCAGTTGCACTTATGGATGCAAGATCTATTGCAGCTACAGCAGCTAACAAGGGTTATTTAACAGCAGCTACAGATGTTGATGTAGAATTTAAGAATCGTACATACCACTTTGATAGTAGCATTTATGCAAACAGAGTATTTGACTCACATGGCGTTGCAGACCCTGATACTGAAATTCAGTTTGGACCAAACATTAAGGACTGGCCTGAAATGGTTGCACTTACAGACAATCTTTTACTTAAAGTTGTATCAGAAATTCATGACCCTGTAACAACAACTGACGAACTTATTCCTTCAGGAGAAACATCTTCATACAGATCAAATCCTTTAGGACTTGCAGAGTTCGCACTTTCAAGAAAAGACCCTGAATATGTAGGCAAGGCCAAGGAAGTTCAGAAGGTTGAAAAGGCTAGAGAAGAAGGCAAGTGCATGTGCGATTATTCAGATGAATATAAAGCAATCATGGAAACAATCAAGGGACAGTTCCCTGATGTAAATAAAGACAATGTTGGAGTTGGTAGCACAATCTATGCTGTAAAACCAGGTGATGGTTCAGCAAGAGAACAGGCTGCATCATGTCAGAAAGTTTTAGGCGGCTGGGCTAACATTGCACAGGAATATGCTACAAAGAGATATCGTTCAAACCTTATTAACTGGGGTATGCTTCCATTTATTTATGAACAGGAAGAACTTCCATTTAAGAAAGATGACTATATTTTTGTACCTAACATTGCAGAAGCTGTTAAGGACAAGAAGTCAGATATACCTGCATATGTAGTTGGTGAGGGCGAATTAAAACCATTTACATTAAAGTTAGGTGAAATGACAGACGATGAAAGAGATATTATCTTAAAGGGATGTTTAATTAACTATAACAGAGTATAAAAATCAAACTAATAAAGGGCGTATTGGTGCGCGGGAAGGAAGGCCATATGCAAAATAAAAGAGCTATAACAAAAGACGACTGTTATTTATTTGGAGAAGGTACACACTACGAAATATATGAAAAATTAGGAGCACATGTTACGGAAATTGATGGTGTTAAAGGAACATATTTTGCAGTGTGGGCACCACATGCTACAAATGTTTCAGTCATTGGAGAATTTAATAACTGGATTGGATACGACCATAATATGAAGATGGAGAATGATTCAGGTATTTGGGAACTATTCATTCCGGGAGTAGACGAAGGAGCATTGTATAAGTACGTTATTTCTACTCAAACCGGAGACACTTTATATAAAGCAGATCCTTACGGAAACTGGGCAGAAATGAGACCTGGCAACGCTTCTCGTGTAGCCAATATCGACTCATATACATGGAATGACCAAAAATGGATTAAGGAAAAAGCGTCTGAAAATCATTATGAAAAGCCAATGTCTATATACGAAGTACATCCTGGCTCATGGAGAAAGAACTATAAAGGACCTGACGATGAAGATGGCTTCTATGACTATAGAAGAATGGCTGATGAACTTGTAAAATATGTTGTGGACATGGGATACACACATGTAGAATTAATGGGAATTTTGGAACATCCATTTGATGGTTCATGGGGATATCAGGTAGTAGGTTATTATGCACCTACTTCAAGATATGGAACCCCACAGGATTTTATGTATCTTGTGGATTCATTCCATGAAGCAGGAATTGCGGTAATACTTGATTGGGTTCCTGCACATTTCCCAAGGGATGAACATGGTTTAGCATTTTTTGATGGAACACCATTGTATGAATATGCTGACAGCAGAATGGGTGAACATCCTGATTGGGGCACAAAGGTATTTGATTATTCAAAGACAGAAGTAAGCAATTTCCTTATTGCAAATGCTTTATTCTGGGTTGAAAAATATCATATTGACGGACTTAGAGTTGATGCCGTAGCATCAATGCTTTACCGCGATTATGGTAGAGAAGACGGTCAGTGGATTCCAAACATTTATGGTGGAAAAGAAAATCTTGAAGCTGTAGAATTTTTCAAACATTTAAGCAGTGTTATGAACTACAGAAATCCAAGAGCTTATATTATTGCTGAAGAATCAACAGCATGGCCAAAGGTAACAATGGATCCTAAAGAGGGAGGACTTGGTTTCTCTTACAAATGGAACATGGGCTGGATGCATGATTTCTTAGAATATACTAAGTTAGATCCATTGTTTAAAAAGAACAACCATAACAAGATGACTTTTGGCATGACATATGCATTTAGCGAAAACTTCATTTTAGTTTTATCACATGATGAGGTTGTTCATTTGAAATGCTCTATGATTAATAAGATGCCAGGTTATCCTGCTGATAAATTTAAGAATTTAAAAACTGCATATACATTTATGTTGGGTCATCCCGGACGTAAGTTACTGTTTATGGGACAAGAATTTGCACAGTTACAGGAATGGTCAGAAAGCAGAAGTCTTGATTGGTATTTATTAGACGAACCAGAACACAAGGATATGCAGGATTATGTAAAGAAATTATTGCATTTATACAAAGAATATCCTGCTCTTTATACAGAGACAAAAGGTTATGGTGCTTTCGAATGGATTAATGCAAATGATGCAGACAGGAGTATTTTTAGTTTCATAAGAAAAACAACAGAACCTGACAATAAGAATTCAATTGGTTTTGTTTGCAACTTCACTCCGATAGAAAGACCTGACTACTGCGTTGGAGTACCAAAGGCAGGAACTTATACACGACTTCTTACTACAGAAACAGGAGAAAAACAGGAGGTTACATATAAGGCAATTGAAAGCGAATGTGACGGTATGCCGTTTAGACTTGAAATGCCACTTAGACCTTACGAATCAGTTATTTTTAAATTTCCTGAAGTAGTAAATAAGAAAGTGAAAAAGAAAGAACCAAAGGCAGAAACTAAAGCCCAGGCAAAGAACGAAACTATAGAATCTGAAAAGGCAAAGGAAGAACCAAGTGTTGAATCTAAGCCGGCACAGAAGAAACATACAAAGAAAATGTCTAGAAGAGACAGAAAAAAACAGAAAGCAAAAACAACAAAAGGAAAATAAATTAACTAAAGGGCAGCTTGAACTGCCCTTTCAGTGCCTAAAAAGATAGGTTGAAATAGGAGATATAATGAAAAAGAAGACAACAGTAGTGGTATCTGTTTTGGCAGTAATACTTATAGCAGTTGCAGGTGCAATTGTTTTCAAAAGCCATCAGGATAACACAGCACAAAATAACAATCAAAAAGAAGAAACAAAAATGAAAAAACTTCCTACAATTACATTGAAGTATGGTGATGAAGTTATAGGAAAACTTGACGGATACACAATGGCAATGGACGAGAGCTTAATGAGAGATGTAATCGTTCCAATTTCAACAAGTCATAAGGTTCCTATGGTTATCAAAACGCAGGGAAACAAAATTAAAACTGTTAAGTATGAAGTAAAAGAATACAACAACAATAGTCTTGTTGATAATGGTACAATTGAAGATTGGAAAGAAAATGGAGGAACTATTGATTTAACATATCAGGCAAGTGCCATTATGGAACAGGGAAAAGAATATTTCCTTAAATTTATAATCGAGACTGCAAGTGACCATGAAGTATATTACTACACAAGAGCCACAATTATGAATGGAGATAAGATTGTCCCTAATCAGATTAAGTTTGCTAAGAAGTTTAGTGAAAATACATTTAACGAGGAAAAATCAAGTGATGTTGCAGCGTATTTGGAACCAAATTCAAAGTATGCAAGTGACAGTTTAGGTCAGGCTACAATAAGATCGACTTTGGGAATGGTAATTTGGAAAACCTTCAGACCTAAGAAAACAAGTGACGTGGTTGTGTCTGCCAAAGATATTTATATTAAAGACACAGGTGAATCAGGCACATATACTTTAAACTATCAAATTGAGGCTACAAATGCTCAGAAAGTAAAGGAAAAGTATAATGTAGCAGAAACAGTGACTATTTGGACTTTTAAAGGAAAGAATTATATTCTCGCATACAACAGGGAAGTAAATCAAATCTGGGATTGCAACGAAAATAATGTGGGAAATTCGTTTATCGATTTGGGAATACAGAAACAGACAACTACAGTATATAAGGAAAGTAGCAATCAGCAGTACATTGCCTATGAAATAAATGGCGATGTTTATGTAATGGATATTATAGGAAAAAATATTAAGTCACCATATAAACTTAAGGCAAAGTCTTCAGAGACATTGTATAAGACTAAGGCGAAGGTTGTAAATGTTGATGACAAGGGAAATCTTACGTTTATTATTTACGGTTACAGCACAAGTGGCTATCACAGGGGCAAAAATGGTATTTCGGTAATGGATTATAACTGGGAGAAAAATACCACAACAGAAATTGCCTTTATACCTAGCGATGAACCTAGCCAGATTCTTACAAATGAAATGAAGGATTTATGCTATAAAGGTGACGGAACAGTTTATTTAATGATAAATAATACAATTTATTATGTAAATCTTAAAACAAAAGAATGGGGAACTTTAGTAGAGAACCTTAATGATGGAAGTTGTGTCTCAACTGATGATGGAAAAGTCATTGCTTACAATACAAATGGAACATTAGATGATAGTGATTCAATAACTGTTGTAGATTTATCAACAGGTACTAAAAAAGAAATAACAGAACCAGACTACAAAATAACAGTATGTGGTTTTACAGGCGAGAATCTTGTTTATGGTATGGCAAAAGTAAAATCAACAAGAAAGTATGCACGTTTTCCAATTACAACTTTAAAGATTGTTGATAACAAGTTGCAGGAAGTTAAGACATATAAGAAATCAGGGGTGATTTTGTCAAATATTGAGGTGACAGATTCTGTAATCAGTTTTAACAAGTGGAAAAATAATAAGAAAATTGGTGATGACCAGATTCTTAATAATACGGAAATTAAACAGCCGGTAGCAAAATCAAGCTTTTACATGGATGACATAAAGATGCAGGAGTTGGCGATTGCGTTTACCAACAATTTAGATTCTAATACAGCATTAAAAATAAACAAGCCGTCAAAGGTTACTTTCGACAGTAATGTAGAGGTGTTAAATGCTGATATATACAAAGACACAGAGAACAAATTCTTTGTTTACTCATATGGTAGACTTTACGGAATTTATGATAACAAAAAATCAGCCATAAGCGCTGCAAAAGAAAACTTTGGCGTGATTGTTGATGGCAAAGGAACAAAGATTTGGACCTTTGAGGATAATTATAACAATTAAAAATATGTAAAGTGGTTGCACGAGAATAGTACAATATCTCTTAAGTAGATAAATGAAGAAATCTGCTTAAGAGATATTTTTTTCTTAAAAATAGTTTAAATGTTTATGCCAAGTAAAATTACTTCTTAATTTTAACATTGTATGTTGATGACCATTTTGAGTACAGAGTTTTGCCATTATAAACTTGTGAATTCTATACTTTGAAGAAGCAGGTACTTTGGCAATTTTTACTGCAAGTTTTGATGGAATAACAATATCTTTTTCTGAACCAATATATTTTGTAATTGTGGCTTCAGAATTGCTAAGGGAATATACATAGTCCCCTGATGTAATGTCGGCAGCTTTTGCGGTAAATGACAACCCGTTTATGCCGGAAAATAAAAGCCTGTGAGGAATATAAGTTGCACTTTTAAAATAAAACAACATTTAATATTTAAAAACAAAAAATAAAAACAAACAACGTTTTATACTAAAAACATACCTTGCTGAAAAAAAGAAATCCGTATAAAATAGGATTATCAGGGATTTTGCATCTTAATGTACGGGTAGATAAAGTATGAATAAGCTATGGGACTTAATAATGCAAAGGAAACAGGATATGATTATTGGAATATGTGATGACGAAAATGTCATGAGGGAAGCGGAAGAGAAAATTTGTCGCAGTATAATACAGAACTATGGCGACGATATCGTTCAAATCGAAACTTTCTCTGATGGAAAAGAAGTTTTAGAGGGCGAGTATGATATTCTGATATTAGATATAGAAATGGAGGATGTAGATGGAATTGCTGTAAAAAATTATTTTCAAAACAGAAAAAAAGACACCATTATTATTTTTGTCACGAGCCATGATGAAATGATGAGTCAGGCGTTTGGCGTAAATGTTATGGGATTTGTTACGAAAAAATATTTGGACAGTCAATTGCCAGTGATGCTTGATAATGCAATCAAAAGAGTTATAAATACAGTTAATATAGACGGGATTGACAGCAGAAATATTTGTTATATACAGGCTGAACATGTTTATAATATTTTACATTTAAAAGATAATAGCGAAATGTCGGTAAGACGCTCAAGTACGGAGTTAGAAAGTGTACTTGTAGGAGTTGGATTTGTGCGTGTCCATAGAACTTATATTGTAAATATGGCTTACGTTGACAAAATAAAAGACAAAACAATTGTCGTTAATGGCGATGAAATACCGGTTAGCTCAAGACTTAAGAGCAAAATAAAAAAAGAGTATAGTCAGTATTGCAAAGAGAATGCGAGGTTTTGTTAATGAAAGAAATAATTGCGCTATTAACCTATATATTTGAAACATTGAAGTTTGTTATTATTTCATATCATATAATTGGTTTGAAAGCGGCAGAAAACAAAAAACAATATATAATGTTTCCAATATGGATTGTACTTGGAATTGTGACATACGTTACCGGAGATTTTACAATAGTAAACAACATTGTTTTAATAATATCATTGATATTTTTATGGTTTAATGAAAATAGACGTTTGTCAGTGTTAAGCATTATTATAGAATGGTTTACAGTATCATTTATAGATTTGATGATGTGGTTGGTATTGGTTGCGGTTACTCCACTTGGAGAGCAGTATCGGGCAAATGAACAGTACATTGATGTTCTGGCAGATGTGGTAGGCATCTTACCACTTCTCATAATCGGTTATATAATGAGAAAGAAAAATGTCGTTCTTAGAGAAAGACTAAAAGACATAAATGTTGTAAAATATTTGCTTGTTATTTTGGCTATTATAGCTATGTGTGTCGTCTGCGCATGTATGCAGGGAATGGTTCTTGGAGAAATTACATATGGAACGAAAAGATTAGTAATGATTACTTCCATAGTTTTATCATTTTTCGTAGTAACCCTTTGTGTTCTTTACATAAACGTAGAAAGTTCCAGAAAGCAGTTGGCAGAGATTAATGCGTTAAATGAAAAATGCATAGAGGATCAGAAAAATTATTATCTTAATGTTATGAAAAAAGACGAAGAGCTTAGAGCTTTTAAACATGATGTAAACAAGCATATGACAGCGTTAAAAGTGTTGGTTGAAAAGAAAGAATATGACGAAATAGAAAAATATTTAAATGGTCTTAAAAGTTATTCAAAAACAGATACCATTTACAAAACAGGGAATCTTATTTCTGATTACATAATAAACGCAAAGATACAGGAGATTAGTGAAGAAGGACCACTTGATGTAAAAATCATTGGAAAATTTCCTCAAAATATTATTCTTGGAAACACTGAAATATGTGTTATTTTTGCAAATATTTTAGATAACGCAAAGGAAGCAATTCTTGAATATGCAGGCAAAAGAAGACTTGAAGTAGAGATTAGAAACTATCGTGACAGACTCTATATTACTATAAAAAATAGCTCGCCAAAAAGAGACTACAAGGAAGGAATTTCAACAAAAAAAGACAAGGAAAATCATGGTTATGGCATGAAAAATGTTCATAGAATATTGGAAAAGTATGACGGAACAATTGAAACAGAGTGGAAAGATTGTATGTTTATAACAAAAATTGAAGTTTAAAATGTTGCAAAAATAAATATGTTTTTATAAAAAAAGAGTGCTTAACAAAAAACGACACTTGTAAAATTTTTTGAACAAAGTATATTAGAAGAGGAAAAGGCATACGGAAAAAGAAGGGAGAGGGGTAATATGTTTTTTGAACCATACAGTAGTCATTCTTTTTGGAATTTAATTAAACTTATATTCGGAATAAAATAAAGGATGCAAAAATGTAAAGAAAAATCCTGCTTAGTAGTTTTAATGCTAAGCAGGATTTTTCATGCATTACGAAAATTCTTTAATGAAATAAAAAATCCTATATGTAATGGAAAGTTTCATTTAAGCAACAGAAAATCCTACAAGTAATGGAAAGTTCTATTTGTGCATTGGAAAGCACCGTTGAAATTGTAGTTTATTCCACAAGCTTTACGGAGGTTGACGTTGAAGTAGTAGTTTCTGTAGTTGAATCTTTTAAAACCGTGTCATACAAATCATCAATTATGGAATCTGTAAGTGGATAAATTTGTATTGCAGATGTAAGATTTAACTTATTTGCAATCAGATTTCCATGTACAGTTGTAACGCCACCAAGAGAAATAGTTCCTTTTGGAGCATAAACAATACCGTTAAACTCCTGAGAACCGGCAGTCAGATCAATGTCGCCGTTTTTACTGACCACAGCAAGAGAACTGCTTATGCTGTTAGATGATGATGTAAATCTAATTTTATTTTCCGCAACCAGCGCACCTGTAATGGATGCTTTTCCACCAGGGATAAAGTTGTTGCAGTATACATAGTCGCAATCTATGGAACCAATGGAACCACCATCTGAATTAATATCACCGCAACAGTATATATTGCCGTTAACAGATATATCGTCATTAGTGGAAAAAGTTGTGTTTCCACTTACATATAAATTGCCGTTTACGGTCAATTTACATCCATAAGCTGAAAGCTTTAAATTGCCATCTACATAAATATCTCCGTTTATAATAATATCATTAGTTCGTGAATTAATTTCCAAATCGCCATCAGCATAAATTATATGAGAAAAACTTTTTGTTAAAGTTCCTGACTTACCGGTAAAGTGTACATTGTTGGAAAAAGCAGAATTAATATCGCTGCTAATAGTATCCCAACCAGAAAAACTGGTTAAAGTTGGTCGCTGTGATGGAATCAAAGCGTCAACATTATCAGTTATAAAATCAGGCATAGGAAGTTCTTTTTCTTCTTTAATGTAATATTCAGAATTTGTAATATCGTCGATAATGGAACCATCTTTTAATTCAATTTGAATCTTGTATGGCCACCATTGAATCTTGGCGGTACCAACATCTTCAAATTCACCTGTTGACTCGTTTTTCTTAACAACCGGAAAACTGCTTGTAGCATATAAATTATTACCAGATTCAGATATACCGCCTAAGGCACATAGGGCTGCGTTAATTTTTATGTTACCATTTCCATGAACCTGACCGTAAATACCCATACCACCTGAATTGAAAACCATATCGTCTGTACTGCCCTGAAAAAGAAGATAATTAAAAATAGCGTTAAGTTTTTTGTGGGTTTCCACAATAGGAACGGTTTCCTTGCTTGCAATTGCTCTCTTTTGTACAGTAACAGTATTAATACCAAGAATTTTGGCGAATCCGGTATTAACTTTTTTGTTTATGCTGACTTCCACTCGGGAAGAAGAATCGTTAATGGTGATCTTGGCATATTTAGGATTAATACCGTTTTCCTTTACAAATTGTTTAGCCACTGATTCTGTTGAACAGCGGTTTGGTAATTCCTTGGCTGCGGCAAGTGCAGCAGCATCACATGTATTTTGCACTTTAGCACCGGTGGAGTAGGCTGAACCAAGATCCATAGCAAGTGCAGCAGCGCCTAATAAAACAACGAGCATCAACGCAACAATAATTGCGGATGCTCCACTTTCGTCTTTTATATGTTTCGTCCATTTCATCATATTATATCCCTTTCAAAACGTCTAAGCACAAAAAGTACAACAATTAAACATCCATTTTGATATAACAAAGTACGAAATGACAATCTTTTCTTAATTATGCAATTTTGAAAAAGTAATGTCAACCTAATATTATTATGTTTTTCAAAATATGTTTAGTTGCTTTATGGAAAAAATAATTTAATATGGAAATATTATGTTAATGAGTAATCTTTAATAAGCAAAAGAAAAAATAATTTATAGAACGAAAGATGTAAATCCTAATTTTTACAATGGGTGACGATATGCTGGTTATAATGTATAAAAATTCTGCTAAATAAGTCTACTAGAAGTAAAAACGTTACAAAACATACGTTCAGAACAAAAACCTCCACTTGGGAACAAAGCAATAGAAAACAAGAATCAGGTATGCTATACCTTAAATATAACAAAGATACGGAAAGACAAAGGAGGTAAGAAATGCTGGCAATCAAATTAATTGCCGGTGCATTGATTGGAACAGCTCTTAAGATTGCTTGTGATTTTATTGAGCAGAGACTTTTATTAAAAAGGAACATCACGTACAGCCAGAGTAGAAACGAGAGAATTATTTTACATATAATAATGGCATTGGTAGGAGCTATTATTATGTGGAAACAGAATTCTTTGTATACCATAATATACAGTTTCATATTATTAATGATTTGCGAGGTAATCGCTGTGACAGACCTGCATCACAGAATTATCCCCAATGATTTAATACTTGCAATTTTGGCTATTAAGGCAGCTTTTAGTATACCCTATGTTTTAGGAATAGAAGGTTTTCCTGAATTTTCATTAGTTTCTTCATTGTTAGGATTAGTTGCCGGATTTGCAATTTTTTCATTCCCGGCATTGTTGGCTAAGAATGTAGGAGCTGGAGATATTAAGCTGGCAGCAGCAGTTGGATTTTGTTTAGGAATTACTAATTTATTATATGTCATAGTGCTTATGGGAATTTGTGTATTGGCATATACAGTGGTTCAATCCAATATGGCATTTAAGTTGGTTATACATGAGATGATTCCAATGGGGCCATTCATTGCAGTGGCGATGGTAACCGTAATGAACTTTTGTTAATAGGTTCGATACAACAGAATAAACTGTTGAGAGAATATAGAATTAAAAATATTATCCATGGGAGGAGTAAATTATGTTAAAGAAATTTTTTAAAGATGAGAGTGGACAGGGTATGGTTGAGTATGCATTAATTATTGCTTTAATTGCAGTAGTTGTTATTGTAGCCATTACAGCATTAAGTGGAGGAATTAGTGATACATTTAATGGAGCTTCAGATAAGTTAAAAGCAACACAGCCAACTACATAAGATTAAACAAAACAAAAATTTCATATTTATAAAAAAGACAGAGCAGGTTCGAAAAAATGCTCTGTCTTTTTCATTATGGATACACTGTCAGGAAAGGAGGCATTCCATTGTTTGGTAAATTAAAGAAAAGTGAAAAAGGTCAGTCAATTGTAGAGTTTGCCCTTGTTTTGCCATTGTTACTAACTTTACTTTGTGGAGTAATTGATTTTGGATGGATATATTCTAATCAATACAGAGTAGAGAACGCATCTTATGCAGGAGCAAGGTATGCTTCACTTTATATTTCAGATTATGATGAATCAACTATGAATCAATTGATCAAAAAGGTTGAAACAAGAGCAAAGGAAGATTTATGGAACAGAGGCGAGGGGGCTACCATTTCAGTTAGCGTAGACAGTGACAAAATCAATGTAACAGTGGAATACCCGGTGAAGAATTTAACTTTCGTTGCTCAAACATTTTTTGGAAAATACTATAAGGCAACATCAACTAGCGTAACATCAATTTAAGAAGGAGCTCACATGAAGAAAATATACATTATAGCATTAATATCGGCAGCCATTTGTGGCGTTCTTTTATATAGTTTTTTTAGCGGATATGAAAAAAGAGAAGAACAGGTAGCAGAAACACAGGTGCAGGAAACTGAACAGGTAGTAGTTGCCGTTAAAGATATTAAGGGATATACAGAAATCAAAAGCGATATGGTGCAATTAAAATCTGTGCCGGCAGGTTCATCACATAGCAATGCTGCCCATAATCTAAATGATGTAATTGGAAAAATAACTGAAAGAGAAATTGCGTCAGGAGAGCAGATTTTAAAGAATAAAATATACAAAAAAGGTGACTCTGGAAACAGCTTATCATATCAGATTCCAAAAGGTATGAGAGCAATGACTATTGCAGTTGATTTACAACAGGATGTTGCAGGGTATTTATCAGAGGGCGATTTAATTGATATTATTACAACTCCGGTTAATTCAAAGAATAATAAGAAGTTTGTAGCGCTTTCTTCTGTAAAGATTTTGAAGATTGGTGAAGTGACAGCAGCAGGAGCTGGAAATGTAAATACGAATATCACATTACTTTTAACACCAAAACAATGTCTTGTAATGTCAGGAATAAGTAATTTTAACATTACGTTAAGAGAGAAGACAGATACTACTAAGTAAAGATTCACATAATATTAGAATAAAAAGAAGGTATAACATGAAGCATTATAAAATACTTGCAATGGCATCTATGGAAAATGAAAAAAAGGCAGAAGAGCTTCTGGACAATGATAGCTTTAAATATATGGGAACTGTTTTGCTGGACTCAAAGGGTATTGAGAAGGTAATGAATACTTCTGTTGATGCTCTTGTAATAGTGACAGATGTTTTAACAGGTGAAGATACAAAATTGCTTGAAAGAATTTATATGTCAAAGAAGAATCTGGTTATGATTCTTTTAACGGGAATACGTGATATAGAAATACTTACAGAGGCAATGGCATGTGGAATTGGAAAAGTACTGACAACAGATATGGAGCAAAGTCAGATACAGGAAGAAATAATTTCTGAAATTGCAAAAAACAGAAGCCGTGGAACAGAAGTTAGTGAGCAAAAATATGACTCGAAAATTTTATCAATTTTTGGTACAAAAGGTGGGGCAGGAAAAACTACAGTTGCAGTTAATATGGCTGTAGCCTTACAGAAGAAAGGCAAGAAGGTTTTACTGATTGATTTAGATTTACAGTTTGGAGATGTAGGCGTATTTATGGATATACCGGTGTATGATACCATTTCAGATTTAGTGGCTGAGAATGACTATAGTCTGGCAACGGTGAACAGTTATTTGTATACACATTCTTCAGGTGTACGTGTTTTGTTGGCACCTCAGTCTCCGGAATTTGCAGAATTGGTAAAACCTACACATGTGAATGCAATTATAGATGCGGTAAAAGACTCTTATGACTACATAATATTTGATTTGGGGCCAACATTAGATGACTGTGTGCTTCAGGCGTTGGAATTGTCAGATACTGTTTATTTTATTATAACACCTGAAATTTCCACTTTGAAAAACACAAAAACCTGCATGAATGTATTAAATACACTTGAATTATCAAAAAAAGTAAAATTTATTTTAAACAAAGATGGTGATTCCTATGTTAAGAAAAAAGACGTGGAGTCAACTTTAGACGAAGATATTGTGTTGGTAATTTCAAGTGACCCAAAAACAACAATAGCAAGTATAAATAGGGGCGTTCCTATTGTAATTGCCAGTCCAAAATCAAAAGTAGGTAAGGAAATAATTCATTTTGTAAATAGGGATGAAATTTAGGAGGTTGCCATATGAATCTAATGGAGAGAATGGAGAAAAAAAGCAGCTCTGAAAATAAAGAAAAAACAGAAGAAGTGGTAACTAAGATTCCCGAAAGAGAAAATAACAGTGAATTAGGAAATCTTTTTAATGAACAGCAAACTACAAAAAACACAAGAAATGACTATGCAAAAGTAATTGAAGAAACTCACAGAGAAGTAGCATCAATGTTGGCAAAGCTTGATAATGTTACTGAAAAAGATGTGGAGTCTTTAATAAATGAATATCTTACAGATAATTATCCTGAAATTGGAAGAAATGACAGAACTTATATTTCTAAGTCAATTCAAAATGAAATTACAGGGTTAGGTCCCTTAGAAGAATTAATTAATGACAGTACCGTAAGCGAAATTATGGTAAATGGACCTAATCAGATATATGTAGAAAGAAAGGGAAAACTTGTTCTTTCAGATGTGAAATTTCAGGATGAAGAACATGTTAGAAGAATAATTGACAGAATAGTAACACCATTAGGACGAAGAATTGATGATTCTAACCCTATGGTTGATGCCAGATTAAAAGATGGCTCTCGTGTAAATGCGATAATTCCCCCTCTGGCACTTTGTGGTTCGACCATAACAATCCGAAAATTTTCAGATACTCCTCTTACCATCGAGAATCTGATGAAGTTCGGTTCGTTATCACCGGAAATGGCAGGCTTTCTGGAGGCAGGTGTCAGAGGAAAATTAAATATATTAGTATCAGGAGGTACAGGTTCAGGAAAAACAACTTTACTTAATGTGTTGTCAGCTTTTATACCTCATGATGAAAGAATTGTTACAATAGAGGATGCTGCGGAACTTAAATTAATGCAGGATCATGTAGTTTCTTTGGAAAGCAGACCTGCCAATTTAGAAGGGACAGGAGCAATAACAATTCGTGATTTAGTAAAAAACGCACTTCGTATGAGACCTGACCGAATAGTTGTTGGTGAGGTTCGTGGTGGTGAAACACTTGACATGCTTCAGGCTATGAACACAGGACATGACGGTTCCTTGACCACAGCACATGCTAACTCGGCAAGAGATGCTCTGGCACGTATTGAAACAATGGTAATGATGGCGGGCATGGATCTTCCGGTTACAGCTATCAGACAGCAGTGCGCGGGAGCGTTGGACCTGATTGTTCAGCAGGCACGTCTTAGAGATGGAAGCCGTAAAATTACAAGTATATGTGAAATAACCGGTATGGAGGGCGACATTATTACAACTCAGGAGATTTTTAAGTATGTAGTAGAGGGTATGGACAAAAATAATAAATTTGTCGGACATTTTGAAAGCACCGGAGTTGTTCCAAAATGTTGTGAGAAAGTAAAAACCAACGGTGTTGACATGGATAACAGATGGTTTTTTAAGGAGTAAAAAGAAAGGAAAATAATGTTAGTAATATTAATTATAGTATGTGCCATGGTATTTTTCTTTTGTATTTTTACTATTATTTTACATGGCGTTGCAAAGGACAAATTAAAAGTTGAAGAAAGAATTAAGGACTTTGTATTAGAAGAAAAGGAAGAACGTAAAAAAACAACAGCAAAGCAAAAGAAACTGAAAGTAAAAAAAAATACAGGGCTTAAAACAAGAAAAGAATTGGCACAAATTGAAAATGAACTATATAACGTAGGAATTCAAATTCCGGTACAACAATTTATCGCTATATGGATTTCGGCATCAATTGTAATCCCCATTATTTTAGTGATAGTTGGAGTTCCAAGTGTTATATGCATTGCCTTGGTGGCACTTATAGCATTTTTTCCAATGGTTTATGTACGTGGGAAAAAGAAAAAACGAAAAAATAAATTGGAAGGACAGCTAATTGAAGCTATTGGAGTTTTGTCAAATGCCTTAAAGGCAGGACATTCTTTTCAATCAGCAATGAATAATATTGCAACAGATATGGAAGCACCAATTTCGGAAGAGTTTGGTAGAGTTTTTAAGGAAACTCAACGTGGAATGACTTTGGAAGAAAGCATGAATCGTATGGTGGAGAGAACAGACAGTGATGATTTGGACATGCTATGTACCGCAATTATTATTCAGCGAAAAGTTGGCGGAAATCTGGCAGAAGTTTTAGAAAAAATATCAGGTACAATACAAAGTCGTATTAGTTTACGAAAAGAAATCAAAACAAGAACTGCAAGTGGACGAATGTCTGGTTTCATAGTAGGTGCATTGCCGTTTTTGTTACTTGGCATGATGACAGTACTTAATAAAGAGTATGCTGCACAATTGTTTGAAACACCAGCAGGAAGAGCGATGCTTGCCTTTGGATTTGTCTGGGAGTGCATCGGATTTGCGGTAATTAAGAAAGTGGTAACCATTAAATATTAAATGCAAACTATTAGATATCAAAGATTAGATGTTAAATACTAAAGATTTAATGGTAGGAATTAAAAAGGAGTGGCACTATGGTTATATTATTAACAATTATGTGCTCTATTGTTATATTTTTCTTAGTGCTTATTATTTCTTATAATTTAGGTTTAAAAAACAACTGGAAACGTAAACGTATGGAAAGTGTAAAAAATGTTGGCGATACACCAGGGAAAAAACAAGCAAACCAGGAAAAGAAAAGCATTAAAGAAAGATACAAACAATATTTAAAGAGTAGTAAAAAGAAAAAGGCTGGTAAGAACAAGAAAAAGAGAGAGAAAACCAACAAAAAAACTTCAGTTATAGAAGATATGCTTGAAATGACAGGAACAGAGTTATCTGTGGAACAGTTTTCTATGCTAAAGATTGGTTTATCTGCAATATTAATGCTTGTTGCATTGATTGTCTGCAAAATTTTGAATCTGGGAATGGCATATCTAATTCTTGCTATGGCAGTAGTGGGTTTGGTTGCGATTATACTGCCGGGAGAGTGGTTGAAGGCAAAGGCGAAGAAACGAAAAGAGCTATTACGTCAGCAGTTACCTGATATAATGGACTTACTCGTTGTAAGCGTTGAGGCAGGTTTAGGATTTGATTCAGCATTAATTCGTCTTTATGAGAAAGATAAGTCAGAATTAATGACGGAGCTTATGCAGGCAACAAGAGATGTTCAACGTGGAATGAGTAAAAAAGAAGCTTATGAAGGCTTAGCAAAAAGATGTGATGTTAAAGAATTAACAAGTTTTTTGACAGCTTTAGTACAGGCGGATCAATTGGGAATTTCTATTAAATCAGTACTAAAAGTACAGGCAGAAAATCTGCGAAAAGATAGAAAAATGAGAGCTGAAGAAAAAGCCCTAAAAGCACCTGTTACAATGCTGATACCAATGGTACTTTTTATATTTCCGGTAATTTTTATCATACTGTTAGGTCCGGCAGCTCTTAATATAATGGAAATGTTTGGAAAATAAAAGTTTATGCAGTAGTCAGTTAATAAGATAGATTATAGATAATGTAGCATTAACATAATAAGAGACAGGTTACAGGTGACGCAGCTGTATGGTAATAAGAGACAAGTATAGATGATTCAGTAATAAGATAACAATGAATGGTGCAGATGATATAGCAATAAGGTAACAATTGATAATTGGGATGCTGTAGTGGCATATGAAAGAAACACGTTGTGAAAGAAGAAAGTTATGAAAGAAGCAGCAGTATATATTGAGAAAAGGAAAATCACAAACATAAAAATAGCAAATAATTTTTGGACAAGGTTTATGGGATTAATGGGAAAAAGCCCGAAACAAATTGAAAACATGGGTGGACTTCTTATAAAACCATGTTCGCAAATTCATATGTTTTTTATGAAAACACCAATTGATGTGATATATCTAAATAAGAACAACGAAATCATAAAAATTGACTCTGAAGTCCCCACAGGTATTTGTTGTAAAAAAGTCAAAGGCAGCAAAAGTGTTCTTGAACTACCAAGTGGCTATGCAACAAAACTGGGATTTAATAGCAAGGACCGATTGGAGGTAGTGTAATGGCTAATGAAGAAAAAACAACAATTGAAAATTTAAGAAAAGACTTGGAAAATGAACACAGATTTACAAGCGTATGGCGGGGATACAACAAAAAAGAAGTAAATGATTATCTGCAAAATATGGAAAATGAGCAGGCAAGACGAATTGAAGAAGAACGAAATAGTGCTAAAGAAGAACAGGAAAGAAGCAAAGAATTAATTTTGCAGATTCAAAAACAAAATCAGAAAATTCAGGAGTTACAGAAAAAACTAGATAATAGAGACGCCACCGAAAAATCTGTAGTTCAGAAAATGATGGATGAGTTAAAAGAAACCAACAGTAAACTAATGAAAGAAAATAGCAGAAAGCAAATGGAAATAGCAAATTTTGAAGAACGAATCACAAAGATGAGGGAAGACGTGACTAATTACACAGCCATGCTTTCAGCATTAGATAAACGATTGAAAGAATTGCTAAATGAAAAAATGGATGAATGCAATAACATAATTGATACATGGGAACGACAATTTTTGCAAACAAAAAATGGTATAGAAGAGAAACTAAAATAAATTAATCTAATAATGCAAGTTTATTTGTAAAATCCGAAAGAATCGAGGACATATACATAATATATGTGTATATCCAGGTGAAACTTTCGGATTTTTTTGTGTAATAGGAAAATTAGTTGCAAAATCCATTAATTTGAAATGAAAAAATAATACCTAAAAGTGAAAAATAGGAGATTTAAAAAGAAATATAAAAAGTTTATTATATATAAATGTGGGGAGACCACAGATGAAAAAACTAGTTTTAAGGGAGGAAATTTTAATGAATAGTAGAAAACCTGTAGTCAAAAGAGTTATAGCAGTGCTTTTGACTATAACTTTAGTAATGTGCTTATTGCCAGCGAATAATATAGTACAGGCAAAATCACATAAAGTGAAATTAAGCAAAAAAAACATTACTGTTATGATAGGAAAGAAAAAAACAGTAAAATTAAAGAAAGCAAAGAAAAAAGTTAAATGGAAAATTGTTGCCGGAAAGAAAAATATTTCTATTAAGAAAAAAGGCAAGCTAAAAAATAAATTAATTGTTAAAGGCAAAAAAGTTGGAAAAGCCAAAATAAAGGCAATTTGCGGAAAGAAAAAATACACATTAAAAGTTGTTGTTAAAAAGAAGAAAATACAGAAACCAACAACAAAACCAGGTGAGTCTGTATCAACTAATAGTTCAGAAGTACCTACAACAACAGCTAAAGAACCGGAGGTTACAACAACAGAGAAGGCACCGGAGGTTACAACAACAGCTAAAGAACCGGAAGCTACAACAACAGAGAAGGCACCGGAGGTTACAACGACAGTTAAGACACCGGAGGTTACAACAACAGCTAAAGAACCGGAAGTTACAACAACAAAGGAATTTTATCAGGAACCTGAAACAGAGCAAAATCCTAAAAATGTGAAAGTGGATACATATTTTAATAAAGTAGATACAGCAAGCTCAACAAAGGTTTCCACAAGTGCATCTGAAGGAATTGAGAATTTATTCGATGGAAACAAGAATACAAAAATGTGCACGATGGATGGATTCCCACTTAGAATATCATGGCAAATGGATAGAGCAACAGTGTTAAAGAAATACACATTAACAACAGCAAATGATGCAGCCACATATTCATACAGAAATCCAAAACAGTGGCACTTATATGGTTCAAACAATGGAACATCATGGACACAAATAGACACAGTAACAGATAGTGGAATCGAGGCGAAAAATTTACAGGATTACACATACGAAACAGATATTCAGGAAAGCTACCAATATTATCTTTTACAAATTGAAAGTAATGGAACAAACTACTATGGTTTTCAATTAGCAGAAATATCATTGTACGGTGATGTATCTGATGCAAACTATGAAATTGGTGAGGACCTTTCATCGCATTTTGAGTCAGTTTATGCTGCCGGAACAACAGTTAATGGTTATAGTGGAGAAGGAGTAGAAAATTTATTTGACGGAAACACAAGTACAAAATTCTTTGATAATAAGAAGGAATTTAGTATTTCGTGGAAAATGAAGCAACCAACTACCGTTTATGGCTATAGCCTGACAACAGCAAATGACAATGAACAATGTAAAGGAAGAAATCCAAAATCATGGATTTTATATGGCTCAAAGGACGGTAACAATTGGGAAACAATTGATGTTGTAAATGATAGTAGCATGGAAGATAAAAACTTTAAAACATATAATTACACGGTTGATAAAGTTGGAACATACCAGTATTACAAATTAGATGTACAAGCTATTTATGGAAGTGGATGTCAGATTTCAGGAATTTCTATGAAAGGTGCAACTGTTAGTCCAAGCAAATATGATATTTTATTTACAGGAGATTGGAAAGATGTTACTGTAGATGGATATTTAGAGGAACTTACAAAATTATTCTACAATAGTTACCCACGTTTATATCAAAGATGGGGTAACGGCACAGAACCAACAACAATTACATTTAAGGCTGATAACAATTATGATGGAGTAGCGTATTGCCAGGGAACTACAGTTTGTGTATCTACAGCATATGCAAACAGTCACCCAACAGATATTGGATTTTTCTCACATGAAATCACTCACTCTGTTCAGCAGTACAGTGGAAAATTAAATTACGGTGATGATGTTGCCTGGTGGACTGAAAACATGGCAAACTATGGTGGGTTCAGATACTTCCACTGGTCAAATCCTAAATATGTTCAGATATATGAGGCAACAGATACTTCATTACAGGATTGGGGTTACCAACAGTACGGAAATAATAAATGGTTCTTTGCCTATATGGATTCAAAATATCCAACAAGAAAAAATGCAGACGGAACATTGAAGTTAGGATTAATTGATAGCATTAATAAATTAATCAAGGATAACAATACAGGAAGTACTTATACAGATGATCCTTATGATGTAACAACACCATTTAATAAAGTGGTAAAAGATATTACAGGATATGACTGCATTGAGTCTTTAAGAAAGAAATATGTTGAAGAATTAAAAGCGGGGACATGGACATTTAAAGGATTTGGTGATTACGAAGACAACTGGTTAACAGAGAATATAGAGGGGATTGCAAACCCTGAATATCCAATGGTTGGAGAAAAAATCCACGGAAACAAGACAGCCGCTAAGTTGAGTAATGTTATTAACGATGCCACAAACTTATGTCTTGGAGCAAAAGTTTTTGATTGTTCAGGATTTACCAATGATTCAGAAAATGCATCAATGCTTATAGACGGCAAGCTTGACACAAAGTGGTGTGCTACAAGTTCAAACGTTACTAATGGTCAGTATAAATTAAATGGTGTTAAACATTGGATTCAAATTGACTTAGGTAGTGAAAAGGAATTTAATACATATACCCTTTATAATACACAAAGTAAAGAAGGCTTTGGTAATGCAACTGAATGGGAAATTCTTACATCAAATGATGGACAAAACTGGACTTCTGTAGATTATCAGAATAATAACAATAATGCTTCAGGTTCATATAATATTGGAACACAGAAAGCAAGATATGTTATGATTAAAGTCTTTACGCCTGATAATGGTGTAGGAACACTTAGATTATACGATTTTCAGTTATATAACAAGTAAGAAAAATAGATTACTAAATATGGAAACTTATTAATAATTAAAAAGGAAATAGAAGGAAACCTTTAAGGCAAATTAATTGTCTTAAGGGTTTTCTTTGTTGGACAAAGAAATATCTTACAAATTAGCCGTTTGCATAATTTAACATAAAGTAGAAAGTTAGTAAAAAAGTTGGTAAAATATTAAGAAAGTATTGGAATATTATTAGAAAGCAGTTGAATATTTGACCACCAATATCTTTAATGATATACTGAAAATTGGGTTAGACTATAAATTAACAGCAGTTTGGGAGGCTATATGAAATTTATTCATACAGGTGATATACATTTAGGCGCACATCCTGAAAATAAGAAAGAATGGGCGACAAAAAGAGGAGACGAAATTTGGGAATCCTTTGAAAGATTAATAAAGAAAATAAAGATGCAGCCAGTGGATTTGCTTATTATTGCAGGCGATATGTTTCATAGACAACCACTGCTAAGAGAAGTGAGAGAGGTAGATTACCTTCTGTCAACAATTCCTAATACAAAGATTGTAATATGTGCAGGAAATCACGATGCCATAAAGAAGGGCTCTTTTTATGATGGTTTTAAATGGAGTGAAAATGTAATCTTTATAGATGATAAAAACATTACCAAGGTTGATATTCCGGAACTTAATACATGTGTTTATGGTTTAAGCTACCATGAAACAGAAATCCAGGAAAATTTATATGACCACATTATTGTAGAAGATATTGATAAAATTAATATTTTAGTAGCACATGGTGGCGATGAAAAACACATACCTATTAGTAAAAAGAAACTTGCAATGTCAGGTTTTGATTATGTAGCGTTAGGTCATATACATAAGCCGGAAATGGACGAGAAAAACCGTATGGCTTATTGTGGTTCCCTTGAACCAATTGACATGAATGACATGGGTGAGAGAGGATATATATACGGAGAAGTGACAAAGAATAGTCTTGAGTTAGAGTTTGTTCCTTTTGCAAAACGTATATATAAGGAAATTGATTTTCAGGTAACTACAACAGCTACTAATATGGAAATTAGACACAGACTTACGGATATGATTGAAGAAAATGGAAAAGATAATATGTTTAAGATTTTCTTTTCAGGTTACAGAGACCCCGATTTTGAAATAAATGAAAAAGAAATTGAGAGCGTTGGAAATATAGTTCAGATTGTAGATGAAACCGTACCGGATTTTGATTTTCAGGAATTATATGAAGATAATCATGATAATATATTGGGAATGTTTATTAAAAGATATTTGGACAAAGGAAATTTAAGCGAATTAGATCGAAAAACTTTATATTATGGTGCAAAGGCTTTAATAGATGCAATGGAGGACAGACAATGATTATTAAGGATTTACAATTAACTAATTTCGGAAAATTTAATCATAAGTCCATGTCTTTGGAGCCGGGATTAAATATTATATATGGTGAAAACGAGGCCGGTAAGACTACGTTTCATACATTTATTAGAGGCATGCTTTTTGGAATAGAGAAGCAAAGGGGAAAAGCTAGCAGTAAGGATACGTACAGTAAGTATGAGCCTTGGGACAACCCATCTAATTACCAAGGGATGATGAGAATCGAAAGCAATGGTGTTGATTATCGAATCGAAAGAAATTTCAACAGACAGAATAAATCATTTAAGGTGATAAATGAGGATTTAGGTCGTGAACTTACACAAGATGAAATTGACAAACTATTTACAGGGTTAGATGAAAGTTGTTACTACAATACAATAAGTATTAGCCAGTTGGGAAGCGTAACAGACAAGGAATTAGAAAATATTTTAAAAAACTATGCGGCAAACTTAGGCTCCACTAAGTCTATGGAAATAGATATTAAAGAAGCCTTTACGGATTTGGATGCACAGAAGAAAAAGATTGCAACTGATAACCGAATCGGTGAGGAATATGATGTGGAACGTTGCATATACACTGTTAAGGAACAACTGGAGGTCTCTGAAAGAGAGCAGCATGCAATTATTGCATCAATTGAGCAGAAAAAAGATTCAGTTTTAAGGTTATCTTCAAGAAAGGAAGAACTTTCAGCATTAGACAAGCAAAGACTTGAAGAACTCGCAAGACAAAATGCCAGAAAAGATAAGCTGTATCAGGATGTTATGACATACACATCTGAGGTTGATAAGACAAATGAAATACTTGAAAAAATAAAAGCACATAAAGCTGAACTTACAAGTCAACTTATGGAAAAAGGCATAGACGGCCATGAAACAATGGAAATGCTGTCTGAAAAAGTACATACACGTAGTAGTATGCCGGTTGCATTTATTATTTTAGCATTGGCTTTTGTAGGTACAGGTGTAGGGCTGATACTTGGAAATTTGAATTTCTTAACAGTTACAGAATTTTGGATTAGACCAATTGGCTGCTTTGTAGGAGCTTTTATTTGTACAATCTTGGCAATCATAAGATATTGTTTTAATAAAAAGAAGAAAAAGCGTAAGTTAGAGGCAATCAAGGAACTGAAATTAGCTTTGGATAAATTGGAAGCTGCAAAACATGAAGAACTTTACACACAGCGTCAGTTAGAAAGCAAGAAAGAACTTTTGAAAAATACAAAGCTTATGATTAAGCAGGAAGAAGATCGTTCCATAGACTCAGCAGATTACAGCAATGAAATTAAAGACATTGAAGAGCAGGAACGTGAACTTAATGAGGTTATATCAAAGGCGCGTTGGGCACTAGAGCAGAAAAAAGAACAGGATATTCAATGCGAAAGACAGTTGGATGAACTAACAGAGAAACTTGATAATATTAAAAAAGCCAAAATTGAAATTCAGGCAATAGAAGATGCAAAGGAAAACATTGAGGATATTGCTAATGAAATACGAAATAGTTTTGGCAAACGTTTAAACGAGAGAGCTTCCTACTATATGTCGCAGATAACAAATGGTAAATATGATAATTTGTCAATTGATGAAAGATTGAATATTTTAGTTAATAGCAAAAAAGCATTGCTACCGGCTTCTAAGTTAAGCAAGGGAACAGTAGAACAAATATATATGGCATTGCGTTTGGCAGCAGCAGATATAATATTTGAAAAAGACTACAAACCAATTTTACTTGATGATGCTTTTGTAATGTATGACAACAAGAGAATGGGAAACACATTAAAGTTTATGGGCGAGAATATGGAACAGGTAATTTTGTTCTCATGTCATACAAGAGAAAAAGTTATGGCAGATAAATTAGGAATTAAGCATAATTTCATAAAACTGTAGATATATAAGTAAAGACGCAGGCAAAAGCACGAGCAAAGGCGTAAGTAAAAATACAATCAAAAAAATAAAATTAGCTATTATAAAATAATAAAAAGGCTACGGGTTTTATAGATTTGATACTATAAACCCATAGCCTTTTTACTTTATCTCAAATTAGTTTCAACAATAATGATTACATAAATGTTTGAATAACATAAATACATAACACAATTGTTAGAAATTATTATCTGTTTTTATATGCTTCAACGCATTTTTCAATCTTCTTGTATGGATTTAGTAAATCACTAATAGAAGAATCGTGGTTTAATCTGTCGATGAAGTATGCTGTGTATTTAGCAACGTCTACGTTAATGTACCATTCTCTTGAAAGAAGTTCAGGTGTCTGGTAAATGCAGTTTGTTGTCATAATACGATAAATTGTTCCCTCAGCGTAAGCTTCGTCAAATCTTTCAAGACCATTTGTAAATAAACCAAATGTTGAAGCAACGAAAACTCTCTTAGCTTTACGTTTCTTAAGCTGTCTTGCAACGTCAAGCATACTATCACCTGAAGAAATCATATCGTCAATAATTAACACGTCTTTACCTTCAACAGATTCACCTAAGTATTCATGAGCAACGATTGGGTTTCTTCCGTCTACAACCTGTGTAAAGTCACGACGTTTGTAGAACATACCCATATTGATTCCAAGAGCGTTTGCAAAATAAACTACTCTGCTCATTGCACCTTCATCAGGGCTGATTACCATAAGGTGATCATCATCAATAATAAGGTCATCAACATTTCTTAAAAGGTTCTTAATGTACTGATATGTTGGCATAATTGATTCAAATCCGCTAATAGGAATTGCGTTGTTTACTCTAGGATCGTGAGCATCAAATGTTAAGATGTTGTCAACACCCATGCTTACTAATTCCTGAAGCATTACTGCACAGTCCATAGATTCTCTAGAAGAACGTCTATGCTGTCTGCTTTCATATAAGAAAGGCATAATAACTGTAATCTTCTTTGCTTTACCGGCAGCGGCAGCAATAACACGCTTAATGTCAGCATAGTGGTCATCAGGTGACATATGGTTCTTGTGACCACAAACAGTGTATTCTACGCTGTAGTTTGTTACATCATCGATAATGTAAAGGTCTGTACCTCTAACAGTATCTTTTAATGTACATTTGGCTTCACCTGTACCAAAACGTGGTGTGTCTACATCAAGAAGATATGAGTCTTTTACATATCCTTTGAAAGTGATAGGTGATTCCTTTGCTTCGATTCTCTCGCTTCTCCAGTCAGAAATATATGCGTCTACAGTTTCACCTAAAGCTTTGCTTCCTGATAAAGCTACAATCGCAAGTGGTCCAACAGGGATTGATTCAATGAATTTTTCGATAGCCATTAATTTTTCCTCCATGTGTAAAAAAGTGTTAATTAATAAATTTTTTTATCCTTATATCATCACCAAAAATCTTAAATGTATTATAGTTACCAAGAATTCTCGAAAATGTTCTGTCAGTATAAACTTCATTAAGATCTGACAATGAGAAATTGGTTGATATAATTGTTGATTTATGGTGTATAAGTCTGTAGTTTAAACAATCAAACAAAGCTGAATTGGTAAAAGAATTAGCCATTTCGCTTCCAAGATCATCAATTATAAGCACATCGCACTGTAATAGCTCATGCTTTGTAATTTGTCCAAATGCAGATGATTCCTTTTGATTAAAAGTAATTTTTGACAACAAATCAAAGAAAGATACAGCTGTTAAATATAGCACTGTATGTGACTTGTTAATCAGTTCATTTGCAATGCAGTTAATGAGAAAAGTTTTTCCCGAACCTGCTCTACCATAAAATAAAATACTATTATTGTCAATATTATCAAAATTATCTACAAATTCTTTACAGAAAGTTACAACGTCCTTAATGTTATCAAGAGCAGTAACACCTGTTACTTCATCTACAAAATTATTTGAATATAAATTAAAATTAAATGTGCTGAAATTTTCCTTTTGTAGTATATCATTTAATTCTTCGGTTGTGTAAAGAGATTTTATAACTTCCTTCTGAAGACATTCACAAGGTTGTCCGTTCACAAAACCAGTATCTTTACAAATAGGACAATCATAAATGGGCTCAAGATAATCACTCTGATAACCGTTTGCCATAAGGAGAGCCTTCTTCTGATTGCTTACATTGGCGATATCTTCTTTTAAATGGTCTTTTAAAGATGTATCCCCATTAAGTGCACTACGTGCAGCATTAACTGCCAGAGAGCTGATTTTTAAGTCGCATTCCTTAATCTGAGGAATCTTTTCATAAATCTCTTTGAGACGCTTGTCCTGTTTAATACTATTGTCCAATCGTCTATTATTATACTTATTATAAATAATGTCAAACTGTTCTCTTGTTAATCCCATAAAAAACTCCATTCATAGGGTATATGTTGATTGCTGTCTATTTTTCTTTTGAAGAAATGTTAGCAACCATTTCTTTTCGGTTCATAATAATCTGCTTTTCGAAGTCCTGATGATTATAATTTCTACTTTCAATAGCTCTAACATTTTTTGGACGACTGATTTTCTTAGCAACTTTTGCTTTAGCACTGTAAATCTTCTGTGATTCTTCTTTGTGTTCCTTGTCCAACTTTTCAATGTCAGCCATTGATGTTACATTTTTTTCTGACCATTTTAGTAGAATTGAATCAGCATAAGAAAACTTTCCGCTGTTTGTACTTGCGTGAGCAGCAGATCTGTTGCAGGCTTCAATAATGAATTCATCAGAAAAATCTAACTCATCAGTCCACTTTGTTATGTAAGACATTTCACGTTTAATAGGTCTTGCTGGAACATCTAAACCAAAAGCTTTGTAAATGCTTTTTGAAATATCTTTCTGTAATTTTAAGTAATCCTTAAGTTCCTTTAATGTTCTAATGTCTTTTTCAAAGTAAAAAACAATCTGTTTTTCTATGTATGAAAGGGACTTCTGCCCTGATGAAATGCAAGATTCCATAACGTATTCGATAAAGTCGGCACTAAGCTGTAAACCATCAAGTATGTATAAAATGCTGTCGATTTCTGTAGGGCTTAGTAACTTGCCTAAATATGTTTCAGCAAGGAACTTAATCTGCTGGAAATCTTCATTGTCTGAAAAAGCTTCAACTTCTCTTGGTGAATATTTCTTCTTGTTAGGAACGATAATTCCTGATGCTGTAGGAACTGCAATAGGAGCTGATTCTCCGGCAGCAGATGCTAAAACTTCAGTGTTTGTATCAAGTTTATTGTTTAAATCCCTAACAATGTATCTGTTTGTTGAAAGTGCTTCAAGCTTAATCCCGTTAATGGAACCATCCTCGTCAAGTGATAGTGAGAGTAAATTCTCTCTTGACCAGAATTTCAAAGCACGAACAACGTCGCTTTCAAGTATATTAAAAGTATCAGCAATAGTTGGAATTGAAAGATCTTCGCATCCAGTGTTTACAAGACGTAAAAGTAATAAATAAATCTTTACAAATTCACCATTTGCAGTTGGCATGTATTCATCTACAAAAACATTCGAAATAGAAGTAAAATCTGTAAAATTACCTCTGTCAAAAATTAACTTGCTCATATCTTTATGTCCCTCTTTTTCCAAAAAAAAATATAAAAAATTTGTACAGGAAAATTCCTGCCTGTCCCAAAATATTTCGACAGAAAATTCGTCAAAAATATTACTGTTTTTTCTCAAAAACACATACAGGGGATTTCCTGCGTGCAGGAATGAGTATAGCATAAAGTATAAAAAATGCAATGTTGCAAAAGGCTTGAATGCCCCATTTTTAAAGGACTTTTGGCAATGTTAATAATGTTAATAATGTTAATACATCAGCCGGAAAAAATGCTGAAAAATGTCGAACACCTTATTTTATGGGGAAAACAAACCAATGTTAATTACTCGAAAATTATGAACAAAAAAACCACAAAATTTTGAAGAAAGTTATCAACAAAATTTTGTGGGATGTTAATAAGTTATTTTCCTAAAAGATGTTCCCCTATTTTAACTACATCTCCGGCACCCATTGTTATTAACAAATCGCCAGGTGAACAACTTTCTAGTAAAAAATTTTCTATTTCACTGAAACTTGGGTAGTAATGTACCTCAGTTCCGTATTTTTCGATTTCTTTTTTTACATCTAAAGAACTAACACCTAAAGTGTCTTTTTCTCTTGCAGCATAAATATCTGCTAAAACTACAGCGTCAGCTTCCTTTAATGCTTTTCCAAATTCAGGAAGTAATGACTTAGTTCTTGAATATGTATGTGGCTGGAAAACTACCCACATTTTCTTATGAGGATAGTGTTTAGCTGTTTTGATAGTTGCTGTAATTTCATCTGGGTGATGTGCGTAATCATCAATAATAGTAACATCGCCCACTTTACCCTTGTACTGGAATCTTCTGTCAGTTCCACCGTATTGTGTAAGACCAGCCTTGATGTTCTCGTCACTAATTCCCATTGCGTGAGCAGCGGCAATAGCAGCAAGAGAGTTATAAATATTGTGTTCTCCTGTAACATTTAAAGCTACATGGAATGACTTTTCACCGTTAACAACCAAGTCGTATGAACCTTTAGCAAACTGATCAAATTCAATATTTGTAGCACTGTAATCACTCTTTGCAGGATCTGAACCTACAGTTATAACCTTACATTTTAGCCCGTCAGTAAAATATTCTAAGTTGTCAATATCACTATTTATAACAAGAAAACCGTCGTCAGGTACAAGTTCAGCAAATTTTCTGAAACTGTGTCTAATGTCATCTAAATCCTTAAAGAAATCAAGATGGTCTGCGGCAACGTTCAAAATAATTGCCATATTTGGCTTAAATGATAAGAAACTATTAGTGTATTCACAAGCTTCTGTAATTAATTTATCTGAATGTCCAACACGTGTGTTTCCATGAATTGCAGGCATAATACCACCTACTAATATAGTTGGATCAGTGTTTCCTTCTAACATAATCTGTGACAACATTGAAGTTGTAGTAGTTTTTCCATGGGTTCCTGAAACTCCAATTGCCATAGGGTAGTTAAGCATAATTTGACCTAAAAACTCAGCTCTTGTAAGAAGTGGAATACCAAGTTCCTTTGCCTTAACAAGCTCAGGGTTGTCCTGCTTAATAGCAGCAGTATAAATTAAAACGTCTATATCAGATGAAATATTACCAGCTACCTGATTATAAAAAATCTTTGCTCCTAAAGATTCTAAATGATCAGTGATTTTTGATTCGTGTGAATCTGATCCTGTAACTGTAAAACCTCGTGAAATCATAATTTCTGCAAGAGCACTCATGCTAATGCCACCAATTCCTGTAAAATGTAAATTGGCAGGAGTATTAAAATCTAAATTGTACATAATCCTTCTCCTAAATTAAATATATAAATTTTTGCACAGGCAAAACCTAATAAAATTAACATATAAGTATGTATAAAAATAAATTGCATATTAATATGAAGAAAAAATTTTTAAAAGGCTCCCTTTACATCTTAAAATACTTAATTATTATACACTTCTTATGACAAATTTTAAAGGTTCAATATGGTAAAAAAATATAGCAGAGAATTGCTAAAAATTTAACAAAATCAAAATGCAACAAAAAAATAGTCGAATGATGTACAAAATGCACAAAGAAAAAAGAAAAAAACATAAAAAAAACGAAAAAACTAATAAAAAAAAAGCACCAAAAGATACTTATTGCCCTTTTAATATGTCACATTTAATGTTATACTTTTAGTACACAATTTTTTTAAGCAGCGAGGTGAAGGACATGGTAAAAAAAGAAATGATAGCTATGTTGTTAGCCGGCGGCCAAGGTAGTCGTTTAGGAGTGCTAACAGCTAAAGTAGCAAAACCTGCAGTTGCCTTTGGAGGAAAATACAAAATCATAGATTTTCCATTAAGCAATTGCATTAATTCAGGTGTGGATACAGTTGGTGTACTTACTCAGTACCAGCCACTTAGACTAAATGCTCATATTGGAATTGGTATTCCATGGGATTTAGACAGAAACATTGGCGGTGTAACAGTACTTCCACCATATGAAAAGAGTGAAAATACAGAATGGTATACAGGAACAGCAAACGCAATTTACCAGAATTTAGATTATATGGAATCATATAATCCGGACTATGTGCTAATTTTATCAGGGGATCATATTTATAAGATGGATTATGAAGTGATGCTTGATTACCACAAGGCGAACAATGCGGATGTAACCATAGCAGCTATGCCGGTTCCAATTGAAGAGGCAAGCAGATTTGGTGTGGTAGTAACAGATGATAATCATAAGATAACAGAATTCCAGGAGAAGCCGGAACATCCAAAGAGTAACCTGGCATCCATGGGAATTTACATATTTAGTTGGCCTGTATTAAAAGAGGCTTTGTTAAAGTTAAAAGATCAGCCAAATTGTGATTTCGGCATGCACATTATTCCATACATTCATGGAAGCGGAAGACCAATCTATGCTTATGAATATAATGGATACTGGAAGGACGTAGGAACATTGAAATCATATTGGGAAGCTAATATGGAATTAATCGATATCGTTCCTGAGTTTAATTTATATGAGGAATTTTGGAAGATTTACACCAAGAATGATGCACTTCCGCCACAATATATTTCAGCAGATGCAGAGGTTGAGAGAAGTATTGTAGGTGAAGGCTGCGACATTAGAGGGAATGTACAGAATTCAGTAATAAGTGCTAATGTTGAGGTTGGCGAAAACGCAGAAATTCACGATTCAATTATTATGCAGGGAAGCGTAATAAAGCCGGGAACTAAGATTTATGGCAGTATTATAGCTGAAAATGTTGAAGTTGGAGAGAATTGTACAATTGGTGTTGGTGAATATGCTGACAGTAAGTTAAGCAAGAAGATATATAATTGTGATTTGACAGTAATTGGAGAAGGATCAGTTATTCCTGATGGCGTAACAATCGGCAAGAATGTTGCAATTTCAGGAAAAACAGAACCATCGGATTATCCTGACGGAAAGCTCCCATCAGGTGACTATATAGTTAAGGCAGGTGAGAATAAATGAGAGCAGTTGGAATAATTTTAGCAGGAGGTAGTAATACCAAATTAAAGGAACTTTCAAGAAAGCGAGCTATTGGCGCCATGCCTATAGCAGGAAGTTATAGAGCAATTGATTTTGCATTAAGTAATATGACAAATTCCCACATTCAGAAGGTAGCTGTTTTAACACAGTACAATGCCTGGTCGTTAAATGAACATTTAAGTTCATCAAAATGGTGGGACTTTGGTAGAAAACAGGGTGGTCTATATGTATTTACACCATCAATTACATCAGACAATGGTTTTTGGTATAGAGGAACAGCCGATGCAATCGCACAAAACATTGGCTTTCTTAAGAAAAGCCATGAACCATATGTAATTGTGGCATCAGCAGATGGCATTTACAAATTAGATTACAATGATGTTTTAAAAAGACATATTGAAACAGGTGCAGACATTACAATAGTTTGCAAAGATATGGGTAGTAACGCAGATGTTTCATCATATGGCGTAGTTACTACATATAATAATGGAAGAATTATCGATTTTGTTGAGAAACCGCTTAATAGCACAAGTACATTGGTATCAACAGGAATTTATGTAATCAGAAGAAGATTGCTTATTCAGATGTTAGAAGAGTGTGTTGCAGAAGACAGATATGATATTGTTAATGACATTATTATAAGAAATAAGGAATCTAAAAAGATTTATGCATATCAGTTAGATTCTTACTGGAATAATTTATCTAGCATAGAGAAATTCTACAACGTAAATATGGATTTCTTAAAACCAGAAGTTAGGGATTTCTTCTTTAAACAATATCCTGATGTTTATTCAAAAGTTGAAGACATGCCACCGGCAAAATACAATTCGGGCTCAAACGTTAAGAATAGTTTGATATCCAGCGGATGTATTGTTAATGGTACTGTAGAGAATTCAGTAGTGTTTAAACAGGCATACATAGGAAATAATTGCATAATAAAAAATTCAGTTATTCTAAATGATGTATATATTGGAGACAATGCTGTGATAGAAAATTGTATTGTGGAAAGTCACAGTACAATTAATCCAGGAGATCATCTTGGAGAAGAAAATGAAATTAAAATTATAAACGAACGTAATTTTAGATATAGTTTGTAGGTTACAAGGAAAGGAAGACAAGCATATGAACATAACAGACGTTAGAGTAAGAAAGATGACTAAAGAAGGAAAAATGAAAGCTGTAGTGTCTATAACTATCGATGATGAATTTGTAGTACATGATATTAAAGTAGTAGAAGGTGAAAAAGGATTATTTATCGCAATGCCTTCACGTAAAGCAGCAGATGGAGAGTATAGAGATATTGCTCATCCAATTAACTCGGCTACCCGCAATTCAATCCAGAGTATCGTTTTAGAAGCTTACGAAAAAGCTTTACTTGAGCCGGATGAGCCAAGAGAATAATTAGGTTTACTTTAGAATTGCATCAGAGTAAGATGTGTGTTCCTTTAAAGTAATATATACACAATGAGACGGGGGACTGTCGTTTTCACGATTTAGAATCGTGAGGCGGCAGTTCTTTGTTTCTATAATAAAAAAAGCCTTTAGAATTTCTTATTATAGAAACAACATTACACTATGGATGAACACTCGCACGAAAGAAAAAATATTGCTGGCTAAAAAGTTAGTAATATTTATTAAATTAAGGCACAAATAAGAACAAGTAGGAAAAAATAATAAAAAAACAAGTAAAAACGTTTTTATCAAATTTTGAAAGAATGTGAAAGAACATGAAAAAGCACATAAAATATTAATATAAATTTAGGAAAAGTAAATAAAAAAAAAATAAAATGTTGTAAAAAATGCTAAAAAGCATTTTCATAAAAGCTGAGAATTGAATGAAAAATAATTAATGCTAAAATATAATATATAAAAATAAAAACGTTTTAAGACCAACCTTACAAATTAAAGTGTTTTATTAATTTTTTTGAGTTTAATTGAGGAGGAAAGAAAATGAAGATGAAAAAGATGTACAAATCTTTACTATCAATGCTTTTGGCTTTAACAATGCTTTTTTCATCACAGGCATTTAGCGAGTCAGTTCTTGCAGCATCAGCAGCAACAAGTACAGACGCAATTGATGGTTCAGATGAAGCAACAACACATGCAGAAGTTTTCTTTGTCAACAAGGCAAATGGAAATCTTATTACTGTAAGTGGAAAAGAGAATGATCCAATATTAGTGGAAAAGAAATTTACAACAACAAGCAGTGTGGATGACAGTGCTAAATTCTCTGCATACTATGGAACATACAAAAACTACGGAATTGATGACAAAGAACATGATGTATTTAATTTCGCAACAAAGTCAAGAAATACTGTATGGAGAGCTACAGATGACGAAATCATTTACCAGTACAAAATGGATGTAAAAGATGATTACGCACCAACAGGTTGGGAATCTGTAGAAATTCAGCATAACGAAGATGGAACTATTTCATTTGCAAGTAGTGCTGATGAAAAAATCATTACAGTTGAAACATATACTGACAAATATGATAACAACAAAGAACATACAAAACTTGGTGTTAGCTCAAAATACCATTTAGGCGACAAGGTTGGTGACGCAGAAAAGTTTTATATGTACACAGCAACTTCACCTAAGAAGGCTAGAAAAGTAACATTATCTAATGTAGCAGGTGACAGCGTTCAGGTTTCATGGACAACACCTAAGGAACATATGTATTCATGTTTCGAAGTTTTCTATGCTACATCAGAAAATGGAAATTATAAATCAGCAGGTTTAACAACAGACAGCAAGATGACTGTTAATAATTTGACAGCACAAAAACAATATTTCTTTAAGGTTAGAACATTAACTAACACAAAAGATGCCGGAAGCTATAGTACTTATGCTGACAGTGAAGTAGCTTATACTACTACATTATCAATGTCAAAACCTGCTAAGACAGATATTACAGATATTAAGAGAGATGACAAGACAGGCGCTCAGACAATTACTTGGAAAGTAGCAACAAATGCAGCTTCTTACAATATTTACAGAGCAGAGGGTCGTTATGCTGAGTATAAGTTAATTGATACTGTAAAGGCTGATCAGACAAGCTACACAGATACAAAGCCAAATACAAGTTCTAAGTACAAAAACTACTACAAGGTAGAATCAGTAAACGGAAATGTAAATGGTGAAATGTCAGAACCTTATTCGTTAGAAATTGCTCAGTTCGGTGACAATATGTATGTATTCAATGATGCTGATGATAAAGATGCAATTTCAGACAAGGTAAATGAGATATTTGGTTACCAGCATTATGATCAGTTCGGTCAGAATCGTTATGCATTCGCATTTAAACCTGGTGATTATACAGATACAAGTGCAGATGCTTATAATGTAGGATATTATACACAGATTCTTGGTTTAGGTAAGACACCATATGATGTAAGAATTAAGAACGTTAAAACACCGGCAGCTTTAGCTAATGGTAACGTAACATGTAACTTCTGGGTTGATGTTGAAAACTTTACAATCGCTCAGACATCAGATGGTTCAGATTACTGGAATGATTCATTTAAGTGGGCAGTATCACAGGCAGCTCCGGCCAGAAGACTTAATGTAGAAAGACAGACATTACTTCAGTGGACATGGGGTGATAAAGCTTGGGCCAGCGGTGGTTACATATCAGATACAAAATTCCACGATGCAGTTGGTTCATGGTGTCAGCAGCAGTATTACTACAGAAACTGCGAATTCACAACAAAGCAGGCTGATAATGGTGCAGTATATGGTATTAACTGGAATCAGGTTATTCAGGGATGCGAAAACGTTGACGGAACAACTTTAAAAGATAACAGTAGTAATTACTTTAACACAGGTGGTAACTTATTACAGAACAATGGTTTCTCAAACTGGAAAACAAACGGCTGTACAACAGTATTAGATAAGACAGATGCAACAAGAGAAAAACCTTTCTTATATTTTGATGAATCATCAGATAGCTACAAGGTATTTGTACCATCAGTAAGAAAAGATACAAAGGGTGTTTCTTGGTCAGAAAACAATATGGGACCTGGTGTTTCATTAGGCTTAGACAGCTTCTATATTGCAAACCCTGACAAGGATACTTCAACAACAATTAATGATGCATTAGCAAAAGGTTATAACTTACTTCTTCAGCCTGGTATTTACAAATTAGATAAGGCTCTTGAAGTAACACATGAAAATACAATCGTACTTGGTTTAGGTATGGCAACATTTACTTCAACAGATAAGAACACGGATACATTTATCAGAGTTGCTGGTAAGAAGTGGAGCAGTGATTACAAATCATATACAAAGTATGATATTGGTGGTGTTGAAATTGCAGGTGTAATTTTAGATGCCGGAAAGAAAACAGATACACTTTTAGAACTTGGTTATGAAGGTGCAAATGTAGATCATTCAAATAACCCTTGTGTATTACAGGATGTTATTTGTAGAGTTGGTGGTACAGGAGCTCTTGGAACAACAGGAGATTGTATCGTAATTAACAGTAACAATACAATTATTGATGAAACATGGATTTGGAGAGCTGACCATGGTGATAACACTGGTTGGTATGAGAATACAGCCAATAGTGCTTTAGTTGTAAATGGTGATTATGTAACAGGTTATGGATTATTTATTGAGCATTTCCAGAAGCATGATGTACTTTGGAGAGGTGAATATGGTAAGACATACTTCCTACAGAACGAAAAATGTTATGATCCACAGAAACAGGAGGAGTGGATGTCACATAACAACACTGTTAAGGGTTATGCAGCATACAAAGTTTCAAATAATGTAAAACATCATTATGCAGTAGGTCTTGGCGTATACGATGTATTTATTTACACTAATGGAGCATCAATCTTCTTAGATAATGCTATCGAAGTACCAAATGCGGACGATGTATTAATAGAAAATGCATGTATCGTAGAAATTGCAAACGGTGAAGGACCAAATGTAGGTATTAACAATATTATTAATGGTACATGTCCTGGTATTACAACAGGTGCTGATTCAGTAACTGTATCAGGTAAGAGCGGTGGATATGCTGTCCAGAGATTATTATATTATCGTAACAAGACATCTGTTTCATTACCAGACAGTTATGATTACTCAAAAGATGGCGGAAACGGAATGGAAAAATATCCATTAGATGATAATGGTTTAATTATTCCAAATACAGAAGATAATGTTAAACAGCCGGATATGGATACAGATGGTGCTGATAAGACTATCGTTAAGGAACCAGCAACAAAGGATACTTCAAGCGCATTAGGTACAGACAAGACAGGCGATAATTATTATGAAGATAAGATTAAAGACTGTACAGATGAATGGAAAAAGGTTGAAGAAGCTAACAGATATGTAACTCCTGGTAAGGGCGACAAGCCTAAAAATGATAAATCGGTAGCTAATCAGGTTCGTACAAAATACGGAGTATACGTAGGAAAAGTATTTACAGCAGGAAATTACATTTATCAGGTAACTTCAGTTGATACACTTAAACAGGGTAAGGCAAAACTTATTGGTGTTGTTGCTTCTAAGAAGAACACATTAACAACAGTAGCTGTACCTGATAAGACAAGCTATAAGGGATATGGTTTATCTGCATCAGAAGTTGGTGCTAAGGCATTCATGTCAATGAAGAAACTTAAGAAAGTTTCATTTGCAGCAGGAATCAAGACAATTGGTGCATCAGCATTTAGCAAGTGTACTAAGTTAAACAAGATTAGCTTTAAGAACGTAACAACAATTGGTGGCAAGGCATTTGCAGGATGTAAGGGACTTAAGAAAGTTACAATTGGTAGCAAGGTAACTAAGATTAACAGCAATACATTCTCAGGATGTAAGAAACTTAACAAGGTAACAATCGGTAAGAAAGTTAAGTCAATTGGAAAGAACGCATTCAAGAAGTGTTCAAAACTTAAGACTGTTGTAATTGGAAAGGCGGTTAAGACAATTAGTGCTAAGGCTTTTGCAAGCGATAACAAGATTAAGACTATTACTTTCAAGGGTAAGAAACTTAAGAAAGTTAAGAAGAATTCTTTCAGTAAGAAAGTTGTAAAGAATATTAAGTCTAAGAAGACAAAACTTAAAGGTAATAAAAAAGCCGTTAAGACATTTAAGAAAAAGCTTAAGATAAAATAATTGATTTATAAAATTAAGCATTAAATAATTTAGAACATTAATAATTTAATGGATTTAAATAGTAATTGAACGAGGCTGTCTTTTAGAGGTTGGCATAGGTAGTAAAGTCTTATGTTCTGCCCTAAAGGACAGCCTTTAGTAAATTGAAGGGAGGAAAAAATGAGAAAGTTTATTGCTTATTTATTAAGCATAGCTACAATGGTTGCAACATTACAAACTTATGTACCCGCTTATGAAGGTCAGCCACTTGGAAAAAATGTAGCTTTTCATAGAAATGTTGAGGTATCAAAAGAATCAGCAAAAAATGATTATAATAAGTTAGATTTTTTAACAGATGGAAATCTTGAAACAAAATATCAGTCACCACTTGTAAAAAATAATCCGGATAATGCATATGAAGATTATCAGACATGGAGCATGGATTTAGGAAGAGAGTACGAGATTGATAAGGTAGTATTGTATTGGGAAGTAGCAGCGGCAAAGGAATATGATATCTATGTTTCAGACGACAAAAAAGACTGGACAATGGTTGCAACAGAAAAAGCAGGGGAAAAAGGAAGATTTAAATATGATTTTACTCCTGTTGATGCAAGATACGTAAAAATTGAATTAAAAGAAAGAGCCAGCGAAGGTTATGGCTATTGTATGTATGAATGGCAGGTGTTTACTGTTGGTAGTGCGGAAGAAAAGGCTATGCCAAATCTAGCCTTAGACGCCACAGCAACTGCTTCAAGTGAAAATGGTGATAATGTAGCCGCAAGAGCTATTGATGGCGATGAAACAACTATGTGGAGAAGTACACCATTATTTGAAGATTCATCAGTAACTGATGAAGTAAAAGCAGATGAGAACATAACACTTAGTTGGAATTCACCACAAACATTTGACACAGTAAAAGTTGTTTGGAATGGTGGATACATGAAGGGATATAAACTTCAAAAGTCTGATAATGGAGAAGACTGGACAGATATTGCAGAAGTAAAAGATGGCAAATCTGCTGAAACAAGAACAATTAGGTTAACTGAAGCGGTAACAACACCTTATTTAAGATTACAGGGTGTTACATATGGAGCATATTGTTTTGAAATAAAGGAAATTCAGGTTTACAATCAGACAAACATACCTGCAGAATATATTAATTTAAACTATTCAAATGTTAAACTTAATTTAGACGATGAATCTGAAAAGCAAATTAAACTTGAATATATTTTAGGACCATCTAATACAAGCCAGAAGGATGTTGTGTGGACTTCATCTAATGAGGCTGTTGCAGAAGTAAAAGATGGAGTTGTAACAGGAAAGTCAGTTGGAACAGCAAATATTACTATTGCTTCAAAAGATAATACTAATGTGAAGAATACGTGTGTTGTAAAAGTATCAAGTGAGTTAGATAAGTCTAAGGTCACAGCTGTTAGAAATGGCAAAGATATTAGGGTAAATTGGAGCAAGGTTAACCACGCAGAGTCATACGTTGTTACAAGATACAATAAGCTTACAGCAAATGATGAAGTAATATATGAGGGAACAGCAACTGCATGTGAAGATAAGGATTTGCCTTCAGGAAAATATGTTTATATTGTAAAGGCAATTGTAGATAAAAATGACGCCAGTGCAGATTTATACAGTGATTCGGAAAGTGAAGAATCTGAACCTGTTATAATTCCTGAACCTGTAACAGGTGTAGAAATAATCAACGATTACAAGAACGTTAGTATGTTTGTTGGAGGAAGCCAACAGATTAAGTATGGTATTTTACCGGCAAATGCTACAAATACTAATGTTACATTCAAAAGTTTAGATGAAAAAGTAGCCACAGTTGATAAAGACGGTGTTGTAACAGGCGTTTCAAAAGGAAACACAAAAGTTATAGTAACAACTGAAGAAGGCGGTTTTACTGCAGAATGTACAGTAAACGTTGATGGTATTGAGATTAAGGGCTTTGAAAGAGTTGGCGACAGAGACATAACAATTGGAGAGAATCAGACTCGTCAGTTACAGGTTAGTATTACACCTGAAAATGCAACTGATAAGAAGATTCAATGGACAAGTACTAATGAAGCTGTTGCAACAGTAGATGAGAATGGTCTTGTAACTTCAAAGAGCGCCGACACAGCAATCATTACAGCAAAAACAAACAATGGTTTACAGACTGAATTTTTTATAACTGTAGATTCACCGGTTAAAAGTATTTCATTAAATTATAAAAATGCTACTCTTAACCCTGGTAAAACTTTGAAATTAATAGCAACAATCAGCCCAAGTAATGCAAGTAACAAGAAAATTACATGGATTTCAGCCAATGATACAATCGCCACAGTAAGTAATGGAGTTGTGACCGCTAAAAAGATTGGTGTTACGTATATTTCAGCAATTTCTGCAGATGGTAAAGTGATTACAACATGTACAGTTACAGTTACAAAGCCTATAGTAACAAAACCTGCTAAGGTAAACCTAAAATCAGCAAAGAAAAAAGGTACTAAGGTTACACTTAAGTGGAAGAAAGTTAATGACGCAGTGGGTTATGTAGTTTACATGAAAACAAATTCAGGTAAATATAAACTTGTTAAAACTATCAAGAAAGCAAAAACAGTTAAATGTGTATTAAAACTAAAAAAAGGAAAGAAGTACAGCTTTAAGGTTCGTGCATACAAGCTTAATGAGGGAAACAAAGTTTATGGAACTTATTCTAAAATAAAGAAAGTAAAGATGTAGAAATCCATAGTGAATTATCGTGGTAATATAAGAAGTGCAGAATAAAATTTTAAACAAAAGGATTAGGAGACAGAAATGAGAAAAGCATTATCAATTGTTTTAAGTGTAGCGCTTATGGCAACATCAATTGTAGCTATTCCAAATAAAGTTAGCGCAGCAGCAGGTAAAGTTACACTTACTATAGAAAAATTATCAATAGGTCAGGGCTTATACGCAGGTCCTACACAGGTTACAATTAATAACGGTGATACAGTAAAAACAGTTATTGACCGTTACATGAATGATCATTCATTAAATTATGATTATACAACATCAAGCGGTTGGTACTTAACATCAATTCTTGGTGCAGACAGTACAAGAGTTGCACATATTCCAAATGAAATTGCAAACATAGCTGAACCATATGAATTTACATATATGGATGATTATGGTTTAACACATTCTGGAACACCAATTTATGCACCTAACACTAATCAGAATCTTGGCAACAAAGACAAGAATCTTGGTGAAGGTGATTATGGCGTTATGTCAGGTTGGGTTTTCACAGTTAATAACAACGCAACTTACAGTGGAAAAACATTTAACAGAGAAGACGGTTTAACAAGCACAGATCCAACTGTAAGAAATGTTTATCAGTCTGGCGACAAAGTTAAAGTAAAAAACGGTGATGTTGTAAGAGTGATGTTCTCAGTATTTGGATATGGTGCTGATGTAGGCATTGACACAAAGAAGGCAACAGACATTAATAAAGTAAACTTAGCAAACAAAACAGAATTGTTAAGAGCTGTAGGTGATGTTAATAGTGCAAAATATTACTGGACAGTTTACCCAAATGTTAATACAGCATACAATAACGCAGTGAAATTAACAAAGGTTTACAATCCTTCACAGGCATCAATTAACAGTGCAACAACAGCATTAAAAAATGCAGTGAAATATCCAAAGAATCCTGTAGTTGGTGCAGTTAAAATTAAGTCAGCAAAGAATGCAAAAGGCAAGAAGATTAAAGTAACATCAACAAAGATTTCAGGAATTACAGGTTTCCAGATTAAATACGGAAACAACAAGAAATTAAAAAACAAGAAAAAGAAAAAATGGAAAGCAACAACGGTTAAAACAACCAAAACAACTTACACAACAAAAAAGATTGTCAACATTAAGAAGAAAAAAGCATACATCAAAATTAGAGCTTACAGAAATGTAAACGGGAAGTATGTATACGGAAAGTGGACATCAGTGAAGACAGTAAAGGTTAAGAAATAACATAATAGAATTAAAATCATTTGAAATAATAATATAGAAACAGCTTATGATAGACTTAAAGGACAGGTTTAGAGTTAAACTTGAGGTTTGAGTATGTTATGGGCTGTTTTTTAGTTGTAGATGTATAAGAATAGAAAAAATTCACCCATCTATATCAAGTAGAAACAAGGAAAGGGCATCCCATTACAAGCCAAGAAAGCGAAAAGTGATGCCCCAAGGGGGAAATATGAGAGAAGACAGATAGAAAAATGTCGTAAGATACGAATAAGGCAAGAACATAAAAAATATAGAGTCATAATATCTATAATATACACATCATTAAATCTCTTAAATTGAATTTAGGCCTTTATAATGGTATAATTGTAATGTAGACAACGAAAAGGAATGGAATTAATATGTATGCAATTATAGGTCTGGGAAACCCGGAAAAGAAATATGACAAAACAAGACACAATATTGGTTTTGACGTAATTGATGAACTTGCCAGCCAAATGGGAGTGCAGGTTAATACAAAAAGACATAAGGCATTATGTGGTGTTGGACAAATTGGAAGCGAAAAGGTTATACTTGTGAAACCTCAAACATATATGAATTTAAGTGGGGAGTCTGTTAGGGCTGTAATGGATTTCTACAAGTTAGATCCAACAAAAGACATAATAGTAATCGCAGATGATATTAGTTTACCAACAGGCAAGATTCGTATTCGTGCCAAAGGAAGCGCTGGCGGTCATAATGGTTTGAAGAGCATAATTGCTCATGCAGGCACAGATCAGTTCACAAGAATCAAAGTTGGAGTTGGGGCTAATCAAGGTGACCTTGTAAAACATGTTTTAGGAAAATTTTCAAAGGGTGAAAGAGAAATAGTTGACGATGCTGTAAGAAATGCTGCATCAGCTTCAGAAGTTATTGTTATGTATGATGTACAAACAGCCATGAACAAATTTAATTAGAATATTTTTGATGAAATACGTGCAGAAAATATATTGGTTAATTAAATAGTAGTGCAGAAGATACATTAAAATATGCAACGCAAAAAGTGTGGCACAATAAATAGGCAATGTAGAAAGCAAGTTAATGAGGCTCGGTATATAGTATGAATTATTTTGATTATTCACTAGAAAAATTAAATGAATATGAGCAGGTCAGGGACTGCTTATCCAGGAAGAAATCCTGTCAGGTGACAGGGTGCGGAGATTCCCAGCTGGCTCATTTTATTAACGGATTAAGCAATGGCTACAAGCAGAAAGTCATTGTTACTTTTAGTGCCATAAAAGCTAAAGAACTGTACGATGATATGAAAGGTTTTACAGATGATGTTGTAATGTATCCGGCAAAGGATTTGATTTTCTTTAGCGCAGATGTGCATGGAAGCTATATACTCCAGCAGAGATTAGAGTTTATCCAGAAGGTTGTGGAGAACAAGCCTTTTACGGTGATAGTTACGGTAGATGCTTTTCTTGATAAAATACAACCATTGGAAAAGATAAAGGATAATTATATTGAAATTGGCGAGGGTAGCATTGTGGAAATGGATGCCCTGAAAACAAAACTTGCCGTGATGGGCTATCAGGCAGTAACACAAATCGACAGCCCGGGACAGTTCGCAATTCGTGGTAGTATTTTGGATATTTACACTTTAACAGACGAGACACCTTACAGAATTGACTTTTGGGATGACGAAGTTGACATTATCAAAAGCTTTGACGTGGAAAGTCAGCGCTCAATTGAAAATATAGAAAGTGTGAAAATTTATCCGGCAAGCGAATATTTCCTTGATAAAAAAACAATTGAGGATGGCATTGCCAAAATTAAAAAAGAATTAGAGAAATCTGAAAAGAAATTTAGAGAAGAATTTAACACAGAGGAAGCTAATAATTTAAAAAATACAGTTGGTGAGTTTTTGACAAATATGGATATTAATCCATATAGCGTGGCAATTGATAGTTATGTAAACTATTTTTGTGAGAATTTAGTGAGCCTTATGGATTACTTCGATGAGCCTATATTTTTTATAGATGAACCGGCAAGGGTGGAAGAACAGTTAAGAGTTGTGGAAACTGAATTTAAGGAAAGCATGAGCCACAGACTGCTTAAAGGGTATGTGCTTTCAGGTCAGACAGACATTTTGTGGGACAAAAATTATATTTTAAATAGAATAAATGACCAACAAAAAGTCCTTTTTACAACTATAGCTCAAAAAGTAAAAGGCTTTAATGTGGAAGAGTTTGTTGATGTGGATGCGCGAAACATCAGCCCATATAACAGCCAGTTTGAAATGCTTGTGGAGGACTTGAAAAAATACAAGAAACAGAAATATTCTGTGTTACTTGTCACATCATCAGCTACAAGAGGGAAAAGACTTGCCCAGGATTTAAGGGATTTTCAGATTAGTGCTTTCTTTGAAAGTGATAGCGAAAGAGAAGTCCAGCCGGGCCAGGTGATGATTGTAAAAGGCTCCCTTCGAAAAGGTTTTACCTACCCAATGATAAAATTTGTGGCAATTTCTGACACAGATATTTTTGGGGAAAAGAAGAAACGTAAAAGAAAAAAACACGGCTATTCAGGAACAACTATTTCAAGTTTTGCGGACCTGAATATTGGAGATTACGTTGTACACGAAAATCACGGTTTGGGAATTTATAAGGGAATTGAAAAAGTAGAAGTTGACCATGTGGTAAAGGACTATATTAAAATAGAATATGCAGGAGGCAGCAATCTTTATGTTTTGGCAACTCAGCTTGATATGATTCAAAAGTACGCTGATAGTGAAGCTAAACCACCAAAGTTAAACAAGCTTGGTGGACAGGAGTGGCGTAAAACAAAAGGCAAGGTTAAACGTGCCGTTGCAGATATTGCAAAGGAACTGGTACAGCTTTACGCAATCAGACAGAACGGAACAGGCTATCAGTTTTCTCCTGATACAGAATGGCAGAAGGAATTTGAGGAAATGTTCCCATTTGAGGAAACTGACGACCAGCTAACTGCAATTAACGATGTAAAAAAAGACATGGAAAGCAACAAGATTATGGACCGACTGATTTGCGGAGACGTAGGTTTTGGGAAAACAGAAGTTGCAATACGTGCGGCTTTTAAGGCGGTTCAGGACAACAAACAGGTTGCTTATCTTGTGCCAACAACAGTTCTTGCGCAGCAGCATTACAAGACTTTTAAACAGAGATTCAAGGATTTTCCTGTGAGAGTTGAGATGCTTTCCAGATTTAGAACAAAATCAAATATAGATAACACAATTAAGGATTTAAAAAAAGGATATGTGGACATAGTAATTGGTACACATCGACTTTTATCAAAAGATGTAAAATTCAAAGACTTGGGACTTTTAATTATTGATGAGGAACAACGATTTGGAGTAAAACATAAAGAAAAGATTAAAGAATTAAAAAATAATGTAGACGTAATGACTTTAACGGCAACGCCAATTCCAAGAACTCTTCATATGAGCTTAATTGGAATTCGAGATATGTGCGTTATGGAAGAGCCACCTCAGGAGAGAATGCCGATTCAGACTTTTGTTATGGAATATAATGACGAAATCGTGAGGGATGCCATTAACAGGGAGCTTGCAAGAGGCGGTCAGGTGTATTTTGTTTACAACAGAGTGCAGGACATTGCAGACATGGCAGGTAGAGTGCAGAGTCTGGTGCCTGATGCAAACGTGGCTTTTGCTCATGGACAAATGGGCGAGAGACAGCTTGAAGAAATCATGTATGATTTTGTAAATGGTGACATTGATGTGCTTGTAAGTACAACGATTATTGAAACGGGACTTGATATTCCAAATGCCAACACAATGATTATTCATGGGGCAGAGCGTATGGGTCTGTCACAGCTTTATCAGCTTAGAGGGCGTGTTGGAAGATCTAACCGTATGGCTTACGCATTTTTAATGTATAATAGAAACAAGATGCTTACAGAAGTGGCTGAAAAACGTTTGGGAGCCATAAGGGATTTTACAGAGTTAGGTTCCGGTGTGAAAATTGCTATGAGAGATTTGGAAATTCGTGGTACAGGCAACTTGCTTGGGGCAAAACAAAGTGGTCACATGGAAGCTGTAGGATATGACCTTTATTGCAAAATGCTGAATCAGGCAATTGAAACTTTAAAGGGCAACGAAGTAAATGATGACTTTGAAACAAAAGTTGATTTGGTTTGCGACGCATACGTGCCGGCATCATACATTAAGAATGAATCAATAAAAATGGACGTTTACAAACGTATTGCCGGTATTGAAACTTTGGAAGAATACGAAGATATGCAGGATGAATTAATTGACAGATTTGGCGACATACCAAATCAGGTTGAGAATCTTTTACAGATTGTACTCTTAAAGGCAGCAGCCCACAAAGCTTTTGTGACTGAAATTTCAGGCAACAAAAAATTAATAAAATTAACAATGTGGAATCATGCAAAAATCGACTCAACAAGAATTCCACTTTTGGTGAGAGAATACAAGGGCAGACTAAAATTTGTTCCTGAAAAATTAACTTTTGAGTACGCACCAAAGTCAAACGACAACAGCACAGTAATTGAAAGCGCAAAGAAATTAGTGGAGGCACTTTCCACGTTGAGATAAAATAAAAAAGAAAAACGCAGGGAGGAAAGTGGGAACACTTTGGCGTTTGGGTAAGATAAAAAAGAAAAACGCAGATAGGAAAGTGGGAACACTTTTGGCGTTTGGGTAAGATAAAAAAGAAAAACGCAGGGAGAGTAGAGAACACACTTTCTGTGCTACAATAAGATAGGAAACGAAAGTACAAGGAGATTAAATTGAGAGTTTTAGGTAAAATAAAGAAAATATGTTTAGTTTTCATGGTGGCAGCCATGGTTCTAACACTTCCCGGGTGTGGAAGTTCAAGTAGCAAAAGTGAGCAGGAGTCAGCTACAAAAACAGATGATAAAACAGTTGCCATACACGCAGGGAAAATCAAGGTATATTTAGATGAAGCCAAATACTACGCGTATACAGCCCAGGGAACTTACGAAACATACTACTTAACAAAGGGTAAAGATTTAAATTGGAGCAAGAAGACAAGCAAAGGCGTTTCAATGGAAAATCTTGTAAAAAGCACAGTTCTTGATGATATTTGCAGGCGGGAATGTATGTATGCATTAAGAGATGAATATGCAGTTACATTGTCTCAGGAAGAAAGCAACCAGATTGACATAAAACTTTCAAATTACTACACGGAGACAAATGGTGAGTTACTTTCAAAAATCGGAATTAGCAAAAGCAGACTAAAGAAGGTTTTCGAGAAAAAAGAAATTGCCGACAAGGTTGAAAACCTTATGTCTTTTAATGACAAAAAATTACCAGACGAAATGTATAAAAAGTGGAAAAGTGACAATACTGTTACGGCAGAAGTGCAGTGGGAAAATATTTCATTTAAACACCATATTTTTACGTCAGATGATTTATATTAGAAGTGAAAGTAATGCATGGGGAATTTCTACTATTGTAGATACTTTAGGGGTCATTAATGCCCCCCCAGTTGAATAACCTTTAAGAATTTCTACTATTGTAGATAAAATCGGAACTAGGTTCCATCTTTCGGGTTGAATAGCCTTTAAGAAATTTTGTTATTAATTCTACCATTATAGATGAGTAGGCAAGGAGCATCCCTAAATTGCATTAAATTTTTTAGTAATTTAATTAAATAATTGATATTATATAGTTAATGTAAACAAGTAATTATACTGAAAGGAAAAACGAAGGAGTGATTTAATGAAAGCTCAAATAAGATGTTTGCTCAGTGCAATTCTTGTAGTGCTTTTAAGCATTGGAATTGTATTTTTGGGAGTAAACAGCGAAGAAAAAACAAAAACAATAGGTCCGGCCAAAACTGCGGTGCAAAGTGAAGCAGTTGTTAGGGATTTTATTCACGATAATTATGTGATTAGCGAAAAAAATCCATGGACAGATTACAGCCTGAAACCAATAGAGTATAAAGAAAGCAACCAGGAAATAAATAAGACAGTGGGTGCTAAGTCGGCAATATTGGTTGATGTGAAAAGTAAAGATATTTTGTATCAAAAGAATGCAGATGAGAGAAGAGCACCTGCTAGTACAACTAAATTAATGACGGCACTTACAGTGCTTCAGACTTTGAATTTAAATGATGTTGTAACGATTGGTGACGAAGTATATATGATTGCAGCAGATTCAAGTAAAGCAGGTTTTGCAAAAGGGCAGGTAGTTACAGTAGAGGAACTTCTTAACGGAATGCTACTTGCGTCAGGAAATGATGCTGCGTATATTTTGGCAAACGCCACGGGAAAAGCAATTTTTGAAGACAACATTGCAAACGAAGGTAAAACTTTTACACCTTCTCAATGTGTGGAGCGTTTTGTTCTTGAAATGAATAAAAATGTGCGTGATATGAATCTTGAAAATACACATTTTGCAACACCTGACGGATATGACGCAGAAGGTCAGTATACGTCAGCAAGTGATTTGTCGAAGATCGCAATGGAAGCATACAGTAACGAAACAATTGCCAGTATATGTGAGAAGTCAAGCTTCACATCAGAAACTTTAGGCAAAACATGGACAAGTACAAACCAACTGCTTCTAAAAAGCGGAAATTATTATTATGAATATTGCCAGGGAATGAAAACAGGAACCACTGACAGTGCAGGAAAGTGTCTTGTGTCTGTTGCAAAGAAAGGTGACAATCAGTGCCTTAGCGTGGTACTTGGAGAAAGCACAGACGAAGGACGATTTGGCGACAGCAAAGGCTTGCTGGAAGCCGGCGTACAGTAGAGACTTGTTAGGATGTTACGCAATAAAGACTTGTTGGAAAATTGCGTGAGTGAGACCTTTCAGGATGTTGGCACGAAGTAGAGAATTGTAGGAAGTAGTGGGCAGTTATATGTAATACTTAGAAAGTATGTAGTTATATGTACTATCAAGCTATATGGAAAATGTAGGTGAAATAGAGTGTATAAAGTGTAATTCACTAACATTTTCACTCATTTTAAAGAAGAAATATTAAAAGGGGTGGAAAACCCGGCAGGTTGCGAAGAAGCAAGAAAAGCAAAAGCCGGTA
>ERZ773169.367-NODE-367-length-60678-cov-9.579252_pt1 | contig 60678 bp, 57 predicted proteins | sample MGYA00580536_ERZ773169 | MGnify/ENA primary metagenome ERZ773169 (study PRJEB29015, sample SAMEA2737814) | human gut metagenome | biome: human gut; feature: human-associated habitat; material: faeces | place: China | collected 2012 ... | reverse complement strand
TGCCAGCGTGCTTATTGATGCTTTGCATCAATAAGAAAACGACGAAAGAATGGTAGGTTATAACGTTGCCAGCGTGCTTATTGACGTAGAACGTCAATAAGAACGCTGGCGAAGATATAAAGGAGATTTCATAATGAGAAAGAAAATTATTGCAGGCAACTGGAAAATGAACAAGACTCCAAGTGAGGCAGTTGCATTAATTAATGAATTAAAACCATTAGTAGCTAATGATGAAGTTGACGTAGTATTCTGCGTACCAGCAATCGATTTAGTTCCAGCTATGGAAGCTACTAAGGGAACAAATATTAATATTGGTGCTGAAAACATGTATTTTGAAGAAAGCGGTGCTTACACAGGTGAAATCGCTCCTAACATGCTTACAGACATTGGTGTAAAATATGTTATCATCGGACATTCAGAAAGAAGAGAATACTTTGCTGAAACTGATGAAACAGTAAACAAAAAAGTTCTTAAGGCTTTCGAACATGGTATTACACCAATTATCTGCTGTGGTGAAACTCTTGAACAGAGAGAACAGGGAATCACAATTGATTTCATTCGTCAGCAGATTAAGGTTGCATTTAACAATGTAACAGCAGATCAGGCTAAGGAAGCAGTTATTGCTTACGAACCAATTTGGGCAATCGGAACAGGTAAGACAGCTACATCTGATCAGGCTGAAGAAGTATGTGCAGCTATTAGAGCTTGCATCGCTGAAGTATATGATGATGCTACAGCAGCAGCTATCAGAATCCAGTATGGTGGATCAATGAATGCAGGAAATGCTGCAGAATTGCTTGCTAAACCTGACATTGATGGTGGTTTAGTTGGTGGAGCCAGCCTTAAGGTTGACTTTGGACAGATCGTTAATTACAACAAATAATATATAACTCACAGGACACTGTTCCGCAGTGTCCTGTTTTAGTAAAAAAAGGGGATAAGATAATTATGAGAACAGGTAGAATAAAAGTATTATTATCAATAGCTGCCGTATTGTTTATGTGTACAATGTTTAATTGTAATGCACAGGCAAAAATGAATGTGACAGTGTCACCGGCCAAATTAGTTCAAAATGCAAAAAAACACCCAACAGTATATGATAGCTCAGTTGCTCATTGTATGGCTTTAAATGAATATACAGAGAGCATGAGAAAAGCAGGAGGAGGAAAACTTACATTTAAAAAAGGAACATATAGATTCCAGTATTCTGTATGTATACCATCTAATGTAACAGTTGTTTTTGAAGATGGTGTTGTTATTGAGAATATATTTGATACAAAAGCACATATTAAACCTGCAACAGCTATGTGGCAGTTGGTTCCAAAGAACATGACTTACAAGAATAAGGCAATTGGTAAATATAATGGAACATCGAATGCAAAAATGATAGCTAAAGGCAAGGTTGTATTCGATATGAAGTATATTAAAGGTTTATCCATTGTAGCAGTTCATTGTAAGAATATTGAAATTTCAGGTATTACTTTCAAAGGTATGAATGGTAATCACTACATTGAAGTAAATGGTGCTAAAAATGTAAAAATTAACAAGTGCAAATTCAACAAAGCAAAGAAAGGTTCACCACAAAAAGCTTATGTTAAAGAAGCAATTAACATTGATATGGCTGATGAAATAACAGGTGGTGTTGGTTGTACTTGGGCAAAACAGGACAAAACACCATGTGTAAACATTAAAGTTACTAATAGTGTATTTCAGGGAATGAGCAGAGGTGTAGGAACACATAACTATTCTCAAACAAAGAAAAAGAAAAATATTTATCATTCAAAGATTTTAATTAAAGGAAATACTTTTAAAAATCTTTATGATGCAGGTGTTTATCTGATGAATTGGAAAAACACAAAGATATTAAATAACAGATTTATTAAAAATGGAAAAGGAAACAATCTAACAAGCACTAACACAGGTCATGCAATTTCAGGAAGTGGCGTTAAGAATATTACAATAACAGGAAATCATTTTAAACAAATTAAAAAGAATCCTATTAATTTTAACGGTCAGGAAAATGTAGGAAATGGTGCAGGTGCATATACTAGAATTTATGTATATATAACTAAAAAAGAAGCTGAAAAAATGCTTGATAATACTTCCGAAAAATGTGGTAACGATCCAAAGTTCCCAGGCTACGATGTAGTTTATTTTAGAAATGACGGAAGAAGAACAAAAGAAAACGCAGTGGGCATTAATTTTGCTAAACAAAAAGTAAATTTTAACATAGAATAAGGAGAAAAGAAAATGGCAAAGAAACCAGTAGTATTAATGGTCTTAGATGGCTATGGATTAAATGAAAAGACAGAAGGAAATGCTATTGCAATGGCAAACACACCTGTTATGGACAAATTAATGGCAGAATATCCTTTTGTAAAAGGAAATGCATCAGGTTTGGCAGTAGGACTTCCTGATGGTCAGATGGGCAACTCAGAAGTAGGTCATATGAATATTGGTGCAGGAAGAATTATATATCAGGATCTTACAAGAATTACAAAAGATATTGAAGATGGTACATTCTTCGAAAACAAAGTATTATTACAGGCAATTGAAAACTGTAAGAAAAACAATTCAGACTTACATTTGTGGGGCTTGTTATCAGATGGTGGTGTACACAGCCATAACTCACATTTATATGGTTTATTGGAAATGGCAAAAAAGAATGGCCTTGAAAACGTGTATGTACACGCATTCTTAGATGGTAGAGATACACCTCCTGCATCAGGAAAAGATTATGTACAGCAGTTAGAAGACAAAATGAAGGAAATCGGAGTAGGAAAGATTGCTTCATTATCAGGCCGTTACTATGCAATGGATAGAGATAACAACTGGGATCGTGTAAAATTAGCTTACGATTCATTAGTTACAGGAGAAGGTGTTAAGGCTACAGATGCTGTTAAGGCTGTAGAAGATTCATACGCAAATGACAAGACAGACGAATTTGTATTACCAACAGTTATTACAGATGAAAATGGTCAGCCATTATCATTAGTAAAAGATGGTGATTCAGTTATCTTCTTTAACTTCAGACCTGATAGAGCAAGAGAAATCACAAGAGCATTTTGTGATGACAAATTTACAGGCTTTGAAAGAGATTTCTTAAAATTAACATATGTATGCTTCAAGGATTACGATGAAACAATTCCTAACAAGCTTGTTGCATTTGAAAAAGAAGAAATTAAAAATACATTTGGTGAATTTTTAGCAGCACATGGAAAGAAACAGCTACGTTTGGCAGAGACAGAAAAGTATGCTCATGTTACATTCTTCTTTAACGGTGGTGTTGAAGATCCTAACGTGGATGAATTCAGATTATTAGTAAATTCTCCAAAGGATGTTGCTACTTATGACTTAAAACCAGAAATGAGTGCACCTGAAGTAGGTATGGACTTAGTTGAAGCTATTAAATCAGATAAGTATGACGTAATCGTTATTAACTTTGCAAATCCTGACATGGTAGGTCATACAGGTGTAATTCCTGCAGCAGTAAAGGCTGTTGAAAGAGTTGACAGTCTTGTTGGAGATGCTGTTCAGGCAGTAAAAGACGTAGATGGTGTATTGTTTATTTGCGCTGACCATGGAAATGCTGAAAAGATGATTGATTACGAAACAGGTGCTCCACATACAGCACATACAACAAATCCGGTTCCATTTATTTTAGTAAATGCAGATCCTTCATGGAAATTAAGAGAAGGTGGATGTTTAGCAGACATTGCCCCAACACTTATTGAAGTAATGGGAATGGAACAGCCAAAAGAAATGACAGGAAAGTCATTGATAATTAAATAATAGCAATTAAAATAGTCATCAGACAAACTAATGTAAGTTAGAATTGTTTGATGACTATATTTGAAAAAATGGAAATTATGACAAACAGAAGAAGAAAAGTACGCAAAAATTATAATAAGTATCATTCAATATACCACAGACATAGAAGATTAAACGTTAAACGTATAGTAATAAGTGTGGGCACATTAATTGTTTTAGGTGTATTAATGGTTATAGGAATAACGACCTTAGTATCAAACAACAAATCAGTTAAGGTTGTTCAAAATAATATAGAATTGCCAACAAAAGTAGCAGATAAAAAAGTAAAAAATACAGTTAAAAATGCAGCCCAAAATATTAAACCTACAGAAGTTTCTATAGTTGCAGTGGGGGATAATCTGGTTAGTGACTCGGTTCTTTATACTGCCAAACGTTATGGTGGTGGCAAATATGATTTTTCAGAAGTATTTGAAAAAATGAAATCTGATTTTAAGGCAGCAGATATTGCCATAATTAACCAGGAAACAATGTTAGGCGGAAAGCAGTTTGAATATCAGGGTTTTCCGTTATTTAACACACCTGATTCTATGGGAAGGGCTGTAATAGATGCCGGATTTGATATAGTTCAGTGTGCTTCAAATCATTCTTTGGATACCAAAGTTGAAGGTATGCAACATGCAATTAAGTTTTGGAAGAAACATAAGAATGAAATAATGATGGTTGGCTTAAATGAAAATGAGGAAGAATATAATAGTATACCAATTTACGAATGTAAGGGTATAAAATTCGCAGTTCTAAATTATACGTATGGACTTAATGGTTTAAAACTTCCACAGGAGTATTCATATATAGTTAATTTAATGGACAAACAACATAAAGAAAAAGTAAAATCCGATATTGAAAGAGCAGAAAAAGAAGCTGATTTTACAATTGTCCTACCACACTGGGGGCAGGAATATGTACAGCCTGAACCAATTAAGGAACAGGTGCAGTGGGCGAAGCTTATGGTAGAAGCCGGAGCTGATTTGATTATTGGAACTCATCCCCATGTATGTGAAAAGATTAAGTGGCTTAAAACAGACAATGGAAATAAGGCGTTGTGCTATTATTCATTAGGTAACTACACATCAGGTCAACAGCAGTGGGAAACACTTATGGGTGCCATGGCAACTCTTACAGTTAGAAAAGACAATAAAGGAACAAGAATTATAAAGAAAACAGCTGGAGTTGTGCCTACAATCAATCATTATGTTTGGGGCAAATCTGAAAATGTTATAAGAAAACAATATACCTACAGACTAACTGATTATAATGACTCAATGTTAAGAGAACATAGTATTCAATGGTATGATCCTGTAAAATATCAGGACTACGTTGATTTGTCCAAAAAAGTGTTTGGCAAATTTATAAAAAAATAAAAGGATAAAAATCTCCTAGATGTGCAAAATAAGAAAAAGCATGTTAGGAGGTTTTTTATGTATAAATTTTTAAAAATTGTTAATGTAAAAGGCAGAGAAGTAATGGATTCAAGAGGAAATCCAACAGTTGAAGCGGAAGTTACTGTTAAGGTTGACGGTAAGGCAGGAGAGTTATATACAGGTTGTGCCATTGTGCCATCAGGGGCTTCAACAGGAAAGTTTGAGGCAGTGGAACTACGTGATAGGGGTGAAAGATATAATGGAAATGGCGTGAAAAAAGCCGTAAAAAATGTAAATGAAATTATTTATCCTGCATTAGAAGGCATCAATGGCTTAAATCAGAATAAAGTAGACAGCATAATGTTAAAGCTTGATGGAACATCTAACAAGGAAAATCTTGGAGCTAATAGTATTCTTGCAGTATCAATGGCAAATATGAAAGCCTGTGCAAAAGCATTAAAGCTTCCTGATTATAAATATATTGGTGGTATTTGTGGAAGAAAAATGCCTATACCAATGATGAATATTTTAAATGGTGGTGCTCATGCGTCAAATAATGTGGATATACAGGAGTTTATGATATTACCTGTAGGGGCAAAATCTTTTAAGGAAGGGCTTAGATGGTGCAGTGAGGTCTATCATTGCCTTAAAGGGCTGTTAAAAGAACGTAATTTGTCAGTAGCTGTTGGAGATGAAGGTGGCTTTGCACCGGATTTAGAAAGCGAAGAACAGGTTCTGGATATTATAGTTGAAGCAGTAGAAAAGAGTGGCTTTCAAAAAGGAAAGGACTTTAAAATTTCTTTGGATGTGGCAGCATCTGAATGGAAAGGAAGTTCAGTTGGAAAATATACTATGCCAAAGAAAAATAAAAATGTAACATCAGATGAATTAATTGAGATGTGGGAAAATATAGTTAATAAATATCCTATTTTTTCAATTGAAGACCCATTGGATGAAGAAGACTGGGATGGTTGGAAGAAACTAACGCAGAGAATAGGAAGTAAAGTAAGATTAGTAGGTGATGATTTATTTGTCACAAATGTAAACAGACTGCAAAAAGGCATTAAAGAGAAAAGTGCAAATGCAATACTGATTAAACCAAATCAGATAGGCTCAATTACTGAAACTATAAAGGCAGTACAATTGGCACAGAAAAAAGGCATGATAGCCATAATGTCTCATCGCTCAGGAGAAAGCGAGGATACAACAATAGCAGATTTGGCAGTGGCACTTAATACAGGCTATATAAAAACCGGTGCCCCATGCAGAGGAGAGAGAACTGCCAAATATAATCAATTACTACGAATTGAGGAAATGTTGTAAAAATCCTTAACACAAACTGCTGTAAAAATACTCTTGATTTAGAGAGCATAATATGATAATATTGTCTTTGCGTGATACGAAATATTAAGGATTGGTATCCTTGTAATAGATAGAGGAGGAAAAAACTAATGACATTACTTAGAGTATTAACAGTAGTATTTATGATCGTATGTTTAATTATTACAGTAGTAATCTTACTTCAAGAAGGAAAACAGGCAGGACTTACTGGTGCAATCAGTGGTGCAGCTGACACATATTGGGGAAAGAACAAGGGCCGTTCAATGGAAGGTAAACTTGAGAAGGCTACAAAGATTTGCGTTGTATTATTCTTTGTACTTTCAGTAATTCTCAATATGGGATTTATCGGATTTTAAGATAAAATAAAATGTTGACTGATTAAGGTGTAGGTTTCTACACCTTTTTTCTTTGTAAAAAAATACCAAATAAGTATAAACAGTTTGGACAGATTAAGGTATAATGTTTTTGGATATTATTTAAGAAGAAAACGGAATTTATGATAGACAAATAGATAAAGGGAGATTTGAATGGATTTAATAGAAGAAAAGAAAAAAATAATACTTCAGTTAATGAATGACAAACATTATGTACCAATGAAATTTAAAGAGTTGGTTGTTATTTTAAATGTTAGAAAAGAAGACAGAGGGTTGCTTGACATTGTTTTAACTGAATTACTAAACGAAGGGAAAATAACAATATCAAAAAAAGGAAAATATAGTATTCCACAGGAAGAGTACAGACAGGGACTTTTTATTGGAAATGAAAAAGGTTTTGGCTTTGTAGAAGTTGAAGGCGAGGAAGAGGATTATTTTATACCAAAAGGAAATGTTAATGGTGCCTTTCATCATGATATGGTATTGATTGCGGTAGATCCTATCCAAACAGGAAAGAGAAAAGAAGGCAAAGTTATCAAGATTATTTCTCACGAAATCAGAGAAGTAGTAGGTTATTTTCAGAAAAATAAAAGTTTTGGTTATGTTATTCCTGACAATAAGAAAATTTTCAGTGATATTTATATTGCAGGGAAAGATACAAAAGGGGCAGTAGATGGTCACAAAGTTGTTGCAAAAATTAAAACTTATGGCACAAAGGATAGAAAACCTGAAGGTGTTGTAACGGAAATTCTAGGTCACGTAAATGATCCAGGTGTAGATATTTTATCGATTGTGAAAAATTACGACATACCTTGTGAGTTTCCTGAAGAAGTAATGGAACAGATTGAAAATATTCCATCTGAAGTGGCAGAAGAAGATAAGGTAGGCAGATTTGATATTCGAGGCCTTCACACAGTAACTATTGACGGTGAGGATGCTAAGGATTTAGATGATGCTATTACTTTGACAAAAGAAGATGGGATTTACACTTTAGGTGTTCATATTGCAGATGTATCCCACTATGTTACTGAAAATTCACCATTAGATAAAGAGGCTGTGAAAAGAGGAACAAGCGTATACTTAGTAGACAGAGTTATTCCTATGTTACCTCATAAATTATCCAATGGAATTTGTTCACTTAATCAGGGTGAGGACAGGCTTGCCCTTAGCTGTATAATGAAAATTAATGAAAAAGGTGAAATCGTAGACCATCAGGTCAAAGAAACTTTAATAAATGTTGATAGACGAATGACATATACAGCAGTAAATGATATTATAACAAATAAGGATGAAGCCACAATTAAGCAGTATGAGGATTTTGTGCCAATGTTTAATTTAATGGCTGAGTTATCAAAAATACTTAGAGATAAAAGATACAAAAGAGGTGCCATTGATTTTGATTTTCCAGAGTGTAAAATCAAACTTGACGAAAAAGGTTATCCTATATTAATTGAACCTTATGATAGAAATGCAGCCACAAAAATTATTGAAGATTTTATGTTGGCAGCTAATGAGACAATAGCCGAATATTTTTATTGGCAGCAGGTGCCTTTTGTATACAGAAATCACGAAAAGCCGGATAGTGACAGAATGAAAGCTTTGGCAACATTTATTACCAACTTTGGTTATTCTGTAAAATTATCAGGAGAGGAAGTACATCCAAAAGAAATACAAAAATTGTTAAATAACATTGAAGGAACACCGGAAGAGGCTATGATAAGCAGGGTAACTCTTCGCTCAATGAAAAGAGCAGAGTACACACCTGAATGTTTGGGACATTTTGGCTTGGCTGCAAAATATTATACGCATTTTACATCGCCTATTAGAAGATATCCTGATTTGCAGATACATCGTATTATAAAAGAATGTATTAACGGGAAGATGACGGATAAGCATGCTGAACATTACAAGAGCATACTACCTGAAGTGACAAAGAATTGTAGCACAAATGAAAGACGTGCAGATGATGCAGAAAGAGACACAGAAAAGCTAAAGCAGGCAGAATATATGCGTGGACAAATTGGCGAAGAATTTGTAGGTGTGATTTCAGGTGTTACAAACTTTGGTTTGTATGTAGAATTGCCTAATACAATAGAAGGTTTGGTGCATGTTTCAAATATGTGTGACGACCATTATATATATGATGAGGATTCTTTCTCAATGACAGGTGAAGCCACTAAGAAGACATATAAGTTGGGCCAGCCTGTAAGAATACGTGTTGAGGCGGCAGACAAATTAACAAGAACGATTGATTTTAGTCTGGTGTAAATTATTTGAAACAGATTATATTTTGTATGAATTATTTGAAATGAATTAAAGCCGGTATAAAAAATTCGAAACAAATTAGTTCTGATTTAAACAATTTGAAATAGATTATATCCGGTATGGTAATATAAAATATTATTAGTGATTAACTTTAAAGAAAGGAAAGAGTATGGCTTCAGGAAAATTAATTGCAAGCAATAAGAAAGCAAGACATGATTATTTTATAGAAGATACTTATGAGGCAGGAATTGTTTTACATGGAACAGAAGTTAAGTCTTTACGTGCAGGCCATTGCAGTATAAAAGAGTCATTTGTAAGAATTGAAAATGGCGAAGTTATAATATACGGAATGCATATTAATCCTTATGAAAAGGGAAACATTTTCAACAAAGATCCTTTAAGACCAAAGAAATTAATGCTTCATAAATATGAAATTAATAAATTAGTTGGAAAACTAAATGAAAAAGGGTTGACCTTAGTACCTTTAAGAGTTTATTTTAAAGGAAGTCTGGTAAAGGTTGAAATAGGACTTGCCAGAGGTAAAAAACTATATGACAAGAGAGCAGACATTAAAAAGCGTGATTTGAAGAGAGAGCACGAAAAAGAGTTTAAGATTCATATGCGCTAGTTATAAATAAGGAGGATAAAATGTATACAGAATCATTAGTAAAGTTAGGAAAAGTACGTTCAGAAATCAGAGAAATTTTTGAATATGGTAATAAGAGAAAGGCTGAAATCGGAGCAGAGAATGTTTTTGATTTTAGTATTGGTAATCCAAGTGTACCTGCACCAAAAAGTGTAGATGATGCCATTATTGATTTAGTTAATAATTTTGATTCAGTAGCCCTTCATGGATATACATCAGCTCAGGGTGATGCACATGTTAGGGAAACAATTGCAAATTATATTAATGACAAATTTGGGACGAATGTTACAGCAAACAATATTTACATGACATGTGGAGCAGCAGCATCACTTACAATTGTAATGAATGCAATTTTACAAAAAGATGACGAGTGTATTGTATTTACTCCTTATTTTCCTGAATACGGGGTGTTTATTGAAAGAACAGGCGCTAAATTAGTAGAAGTTAAGTCACAGGAAAAGACTTTCCAGATTGACATGGATAATTTCGAAAAAGCCATTAATGAAAAAACAAAGGCAGTAATAATTAATTCACCTAACAATCCATCAGGTGTTGTTTATACTGTAGAAACAATTGAAAAAATGTGTCAGTTATTAAAAAAGAAAGAAGAGGAATATGGACATCCTATTTTCCTTATTACTGATGAACCATATAGAGAGTTAGTTTATGATGATACAGAAGTACCATATGTTATTAATTATTATGACAATACTTTTGTATGCTATTCATATAGTAAGGCATTATCTCTTCCGGGAGAAAGAATTGGATACATAGTAGTATCACCAAAGATGATTGATGAAGAAGATGCTTACGCAGCAGTTTGTGGAGCCGGAAGAGCTTTAGGCTATGTATGTGCCCCAAGTATGCTTCAAAGAGTAATTGAAAGGTGCATAAGTGATACATCTGATATTTCAATTTATAAAGAAAACAGAGATTTATTATATAATGCTTTAACAAAAATGGGCTTTGAATGTGTTTACCCTGATGGTGCATTTTACTTATTTGTAAAAGCCATGGGAGAGGACGCTTACGAATTTTGTGAAAAGGCAAAAGAATACGAATTATTACTTGTACCTGCTGACAGTTTTGGAACACCGGGATATGTAAGAGTTTCTTATTGTGTTCAGACAAAGCAGATTGAAGATGCGCTTCCTGCATTTGAAAAGTTAGCAGAAAGTTATAAGTAAACAGGAGTTTAACAATGAGTGATCAATATAGTTGTGAATTTTGTAGCAATTACGTATATGACGAAGAATATGAAGAATACGGCTGTGTTGTAAATATGGATGAAGATGATTTAGCCATGTTAATGCAGTTTAAGAGAGCAACATGTCCGTATTTCTCCTATGGTGATGAATACAGAATTGCAAGAAAACAGTAGAATTATTTCGGAGAAAAAATGAAACAGGAAAGCTATATAAAAATAACAGAAGCTGTTAGAAAAAAGAAAAACGGAGTTAAAATAGTTACAGGAATAAACAGGATAGTTACAATAATGATTTATGTTTTATTTGCTGTAATTATTTTAATGTCTGCGTTTATGCAGTATCAAAACAATAGTGGTACCTGTGTAAGAGTTGTGCTTGTATGTAGCATATCTTTTGTGGCAGTTACAATATTCAGATATATTATTGACGAAAAAAGACCTTATGTTGTATATGATTTTTCACCGTTGATTGTAAAAGAAAAAAAAGGTCAGTCAATGCCAAGTCGTCATGTTTTTTCTGCCTTTGTAATTGCTATGTCAGCTTTGTATATTTGTATCCCTTTGGGGATTTTTATGATGCTTCTTGCTGTTATTATGGCATTTGAGAGAGTAATTTGTGGAGTTCATTTTCCAAAGGATGTAATAGCAGGGGCAGTTATAGGAATTGCATCAGGAATAATTGGATTTTATTTAATTTAACAATTACATTGTCAAAAGGTTTTATACCATCTGTACAGCATGAGTGGATAACCTTAGGACAAGCTAAAGGATGAGGAAAATTATGTCAAAAGAAAATAAGTTTTTAAAGGACATGACAAAGGGCACACCTTGGAAATTGCTTTTGCAGTTTGCAGTACCTTTGTTTATTGGAAACATATTTCAGCAATTGTATAACATGGTGGATTCCATAATTGTTGGAAATTTTGTTGGCCCTAATGCGTTAGGCGCAATCGGAACAACAAACTCACTTAATTTTTTATTCTTTTCCTTAGTAGCAGGTTTATCTGTTGGAATAGGAATAATTGTCGCACAGTTTTTTGGCTCAAATAATGAAGAGAAGGTAAAAGACACAATAGGAAATGCAATATGGATTGTGCTTATAAGTTCAGTAATAATGGCTTGTATAGGCTTTTTTATAGCAAAACCGGTATTAGTGTTACTTAGAACAGATAAGGTTATTTTAGGTGACGCAACAGCTTATTTAAAAGTTACATCCATAGGTATTTGCTGTACAGGTTTATACAACGGAGTATCAAGTATACTTAGAGCCTTAGGAGACAGTAAAACACCTTTAATATTTTTAATATTTGCAAGTCTTGTTAATGTTGTGCTTGATTTGTGGTTTGTATTAGGACTTGGCTGGGGAGTTGTAGGCGCAGGTGTTGCCACAGCATTTTCACAGTTTTTATCAGCAGTTACATGTATTTTTTATGCATATAAGAGCAATACTTATTTTAGGCTAAAAAAGAAGAATTTAAAACTTAACAGTTATATTGTAGAGAAGAGTTTAAGACTGGGTATACCTGTAGCATTACAGAATTCATTAATAGCCTTTTCATTAATAGTATTACAGGCTATTGTTAATGGTTATGGAGCAACATTTACTACAGCTTTTACAGTTATTTCAAGAATAGAAACATTAGTTCAGCAGCCATTCATGTCACTAGGAGCAGCAGTTTCTACATATACAGGTCAGAATCTTGGTGCAGGAAAGACAGACAGAGTTGTGAAAGGATTTAATTCTTCAAATGTTATGAATGTAATATTTTCAGCAGTAGTCCTTGTTCTGTTTTGGACTTTCACATCACCAATTGTGTCAATATTCGGAAAAGATGCTGAAGTTTTACGGATAGCTTCAGATGGTCTTAGAATAACAAGTTGTTTCTATGTATTTTTAGGTCTTATTTATACAACACGAAATGTATTAAATGGTGCCGGGGATGCAATGTTTTCTCTTTTTACGGGCATAGTGGAATGTATAGGAAGAGTTGGATTTGCATATCCATTAACATTAATTCCATTTTTAGGTAGTTATGGTGTATTTGTTGCAACAGGAATTACATGGATGCTAAACGGGTTATTTAGTTTAATAAGATACAAACGTGGAAAGTGGAAAACTATTAATTTAGTTGTACATAATGAATAGAGTGTGAAGTTGGTTAAGGAGGCAGAATGTACGAAAATAAAGAAGAATTGGAAAAAGTAATTCTGGTGGCTGTTTCCACAGGTCATGAGGAAGATGCACAGGAATCATTAGATGAATTAGAAGAATTAGTAAGTACAGCCGGGGCTGTTGTAGTTGGAAGAGTTGTACAGAATCTTGAACATATAAATAATACAACCTATGTTGGAACAGGTAAAGTAAAGGAAATTAAAGATTTAATTTGGGAAACAGATGCAGATGCCATTGTATGTGACGATGAACTATCACCTGCCCAGTATAAGAACCTTGAAGATGAATTGGAAGTTAAGGTTATGGACAGAACCCTTATTATATTAGATATTTTCGCAGGTAGGGCAAAAACTGCTGAAGGTAAGATTCAGGTAGAATTGGCACAGCTTAGATACCGTTCAACAAGACTTATTGGTATGAGAAATCTATCAAGACAGGGTGGTGGAATCGGTACAAGAGGACCTGGTGAAAAGAAACTTGAAGTTGACAGACGTTTAATTAGAAACAGAATTTCACAGTTAAAAGAACAGGTTTCAGAAATGGAGAACCACAGACAGGTAACAAGGGCGAAACGTCAGGACAATCCTGTTCCGGTAGTTGCGATTGTAGGTTATACAAACGCAGGAAAATCAACACTTCTTAACACAGTAACAAACGCTGAAGTTTTAGAAGAGGATAAGCTTTTTGCAACCCTTGATCCAACAACAAGAAACTACAAATTACCGGATGGGCAGGAAGTGCTTTTAACAGATACAGTAGGTTTTATAAGAAAATTACCACACCACTTAATAGATGCTTTTAGAAGTACGTTAGAGGAAGCAAAATATTCTGACATTATTATTCATGTGGTGGATGCCTCTAATCCGTCAATGGATAAAAATGTTCACGCGGTGTACGAAACTCTCGATAACTTAGGTGTAAAAGACAAAACGATTATTACCGTTTTCAACAAAGAAGATAAGTTGGAAACAAAACCTATATTAAGAGATTTCAAGGCAGATTACGTTGTACATGGTGCCATTAAAAAGGGCATAGGAATTGATGACATAAACGAGGCAATTGAGAATGCAGTTAAGTCAATGCGTGTATTGTATGAAAACGTATTTACTTATGCCGAAGCAGGCAAGACAGGCCTTATTAGAAAATATGGTCAGTTACTTGAAGAAGAGTATAAAGAAGACGGTATACACGTAAAAGCATACGTGCCAACATCTTTAATTGGAAGATTAAATTGACAATGATATTTTTATATGGTATATTCTCAATGGTTTAGCGTGGTAAAGCACTAACACACGAAAATGAAAGAAGAGGATAAATTATGAAAAAGAAAATAGCATTATTATTGTCAGTGGCAATGGTAGCATCTTTATGCTTAGTTGGATGTGGTAGCAGTAAGAAGAGCGGAACAGACAGCAAGGTATATGCTGTAGAAGCAGGTTCAGCAGGTGAGCAGGCTGCAAAGGACAAAAAGTGGAAAACAAATGCAGTTTCATCACAGGCAGATGCTTTAATGGAAGTTAAGTCAGGTACATCTGATGCAGCTATTATTGATTTACTTATGGCTGGTGCAATGATTGGTGAAGGAACAAGCTATCCTGACCTTAAGTACACAGATAAGCTTACAACAGAAGAATATGGTGTTGGCTGTAGAAAAGATTCTGATTTAACAGATTACATTAACAACTTCTTCAAAGATACATATGCATCAGGCGAAATGGAAAAAACAGCAAAGAACTATGGTGTTCAGGAAGCTATTTTAAAACAGGATAAGCCTGGTAAGTATGTTGAAGGTGATGATGTTAAATACATTAAGAAAAAAGGAACATTAATCGTTGGTATTACAGAATTTGAACCAATGGATTACAAAGATAAAGACGGTAATTGGATTGGATTTGATGCTGACATGGCATCACTTCTTGCAAAGAAATTAGGTGTTAAAGTTAAATTTGTTGTAATTGACTGGGATACAAAAGCAATGGAACTTAAGTCAAAGAACATTGATGTTGTATGGAACGGTATGACATTAACAGATGAAGTTAAGAACGCAATGAACTGTACAACTGCTTACTGCAACAATGCACAGGTAGTTGTTGTTCCATCAAAATAATATAAACAAATACTTTAAATATGTAGACTAATAAGGCAGGGAGAAAACTCTCTGCCTTATATATGCGTAAAAAGCTAAGGAGAAAATTTTATGTTTTGGGATGTAACAGAAACATTATTAAATGGACTTGGAACAACTTTTGAAATTTTTATTTTTACATTGTTGTTTTCTCTTCCATTGGGACTTATAGTTTCATTTGGAGCTATGAGTAAATTTAAACCACTTAGATATTTAGTACAGATATTTACTTGGATTATAAGAGGAACACCACTTATGCTTCAGTTAATTATTATTTTCTATGGTCCTGGTTTATGGCTAGGACATAATATTTGGAGCGGTGATGAATGGGGAAGAATTTCAGCTACAGTTGTTGCATTTACAATTAACTATGCATGTTATTTTTCAGTAATATTCAGAGGTGGTATCGAAGGTGTACCTGCAGGTCAAAGAGAAGCAGGACAGGTTTTAGGTATGACAAAATCACAGATTTTCTTTAAGATAACATTATTACAGATGATAAAGAGAATTGTGCCACCAATGTCAAATGAAATAATAACCTTAGTTAAGGATACATCATTGGCAAGAATTATTGCTGCATACGAATTAACATTTACAGGTTTTGCTTTTATGAAATCAGACGGTATTACATGGCCATTGTTCTACACAGGCGTGTTCTATTTGATTTTTGTTGGTATATTAACTTTATTATTTAACTACATAGAAAAGAAATTAGATTATTTTAAATAGGAGGTGCTATAAATGGCAATTTTGGAAGTAAAAAATATAGAAAAACATTTTGGTAGCACCAAAGTCTTAAAAGATATAAGTTTTGATTTAGAAGAGGGACAGACATTAGCAATAATTGGTTCTTCAGGTTCTGGAAAAACAACATTGCTTAGATGTTTGAATTTCCTTGAAACACCAAATCATGGAACTATTTCCGTAAAAGGTGAAAAGTTGTTTGATGCCTCATTACCTAGAGTTAAGAAGGATAAGGCATTAAGAGATAAAAGACTTCATTTTGGTATGGTTTTTCAATCATTTAATCTTTTTCCACAGTACACAGCATTAGAGAATGTTATGTTGGCAGAAAAGCTTCTTGCAGAGGAAAGAGAAGATTACAATAAAAATAAAAAAGAAATTTTGGCAGAAATTGAAAATCATGGAAAAGAACTTTTAAAGAAAATGGGTCTTGAAGACAGAATGGATCATTATCCACATCAGTTATCAGGTGGTCAGCAACAGAGAGTTGCCATAGCAAGAGCTTTGGCTTTGCAACCTGATATTTTGTGCTTTGATGAGCCCACATCAGCTCTTGATCCTGAACTTACAGGAGAAGTTTTAAAAGTAATTAAGGGACTAGCAGAAGAAAAAACAACCATGGTCATTGTTACTCATGAAATGGCTTTCGCAAGAGATGTGGCAGACACGGTTGTATTTATGGACAAAGGTGTTATTGTTGAGCAGGGCGATGCAAAAGAAGTAATTAACAATCCTAAAGAAGAGAGAACTAAACAGTTCTTATTAAGATACAGTCAGGGATAAAAGGCTAAAAATTTTATATTTATTCATACGCAGGGAAAAGCTATTTTGAATTTGTATAGCTTTTCCTTTTTTACTTTTCTATTTATTAATTAAATTAAAAATGCTATACTTGTTTAAGATTTTTAAAAACAGGAGGATTCAATGAGTTACGCAGATAAAATATTTGTAAATATGTGTAGAGACATTTTAGATAACGGAACAGATACAAAAGGTGAGAAAGTACGTGCAAAGTGGGATGATGGTTCATTTGCATATACAATAAAGAAATTTGGTGTTGTAAACAGATATGATTTAAAGAAGGAATTCCCGGCTTTGACTCTTAGAAAAACAGGTTTAAAAAACTGTGTTGACGAGTTACTTTGGATTTGGCAGAAAAAGTCCAATAATGTTAATGACTTAAACAGCCATATTTGGGATGCATGGGCTGACGAAACAGGCTCAATTGGAAAAGCTTACGGCTACCAGATGTCGGTTAAACATCATTATCCTGAAGGAGACATGGATCAGGTTGACAGAGTGTTATACGACTTAAAAAACAATCCTTACAGTAGAAGAATCATGACAAACATTTATGTACATCAGGATTTATCAGAAATGAATTTATACCCATGTGCATATAGTATGACGTTTAATGTAACAAAGAATAAGGAAACTGGAAAACTTATTTTAAACGGAATACTTAATCAGCGTTCACAGGATGTTTTAACAGCAAACAACTGGAATGTGTGTCAGTATGCAGCTTTGTTACATATGTTTGCTCAGGTCAATGACATGGAGGTTGGAGAGTTTGTACATGTTATTGCTGATGCGCATATTTATGATAAACATGTAGATTTAGTTGAGGAATTAATTACAAGAAAACAGTATCCGGCACCAAAACTTTGGATTAATCCTGAAATCAAAAACTTTTATGATTTTACAGTAGATGATATAAAACTATTGGATTATGAACATGGTGAGCAGATTAAAATTCCTGTAGCAGTTTAGAATAATGCTACGGGTGAGGGTTAAGAAGTTTTAACGTAATGTAGTAGCGTGGATTATGGATTTGTGAAAATAATAGTTAGTTATTTAACCGATTTATTATTTTCGGATTGACGAGAAAGGAATCTTTGTAAAGATTAAGGTGAAACATGAATTTAATAGTAGCAGTAGATAAGAACTGGGCAATTGGAAACAACAATGAATTATTAGTTAGCATACCCGATGACATGAAGTTCTTTAGAGAACATACAACAGGAAATGTTATAATTATGGGTAAGAAAACATTAGAAAGCTTTCCAGGAAAAAGACCACTTAAGAATAGAGTAAACATTGTAATAACAAAGAATCAGAACTATAAGGTTGATGGTGCAATTGTTGTACATTCTATTGAAGAGGCAGTTGAAAAAGCAAAAGGATATAATGAAGATGTGTATGTTATAGGTGGTGGCTCAATTTATAAGCAAATGCTACCATACTGTGATACAGCCTATGTAACATACATTGATCATCAGTATGCGGCAGATACATTTATTCCAAATTTAGATGAAATGACTGACCAGTGGGAGTTGGCAGAAGAAAGTGATGAGAACACTTATTTTGATTTGGAATATTATTTTAGAACATATAAAAGAAAATAAGAATATTTGAATATTGAATAGAAATATTTGAATGTAATATAAAAGAAGTTGTGGCTTATGTACCGACCCCCAAAAGTTAGACCTAAAAGTCTAACTTTTTGGGGTCACATCATTATTATTTTTTAGACACAGCTTCTTTTTTGACTTCGTTAGTGGAGATAGTGAAAAAAAGTGATTACGCTCAAATAGGAGAGGTATGTTCATGGCAAGGAGAAAAAAATCCGTTTGCATTAACATAGTAATGATATTGTCTATATTGTTTAGTACAAACAATCAGGCGTATGCAAATAATACAGAAAATGAAATTACAAACATTGCACAGATTTATAGTTCAACTGACACAGAGGAAAAGCGGATATATGAAAATGTTGTCATAAAACATTAAGTAATCCATATAATGTATAGATTAAAAAAGTATGGAAAAAGTATATGCTTATAAAAATGCAGGTAAATTCAGGAGATATAGGTGAATTACAAATAAATGTAGTTGACAGTAATAATGTGCCAATAAAAGATGCAAGGGTAATAATTAGCAGAAAAACAAATGAGAATGAACCGCTAGATAATGAGACAACACAATTAGAGCAATTATCAACGGATTCTTCAGGTCAGACAGAAGTAGTAGACTTAGATGCCCCACCTTTAGAGTACAGTTTGGATGAAAATAATGATAATATGCCTTATGCCAATTATAATGTTGAGGTAGATGCACCGGGATATGAGTCGGAAAATATTGATAACGTTGAAATATTGCCAAGGTCTTTGGCAATACAAAATGTAAAACTTGAAAAGGTTCAAGGCGAAGAAACTGAAAATATAATTATTCCACCGCACACTCTTTATTATGAGTATCCGGCAAAAATTCCTGAAGATGACATAAAGGATGTAAATGAGCCGGGAGAAATCGTATTAAGCAGAGTGGTTGTGCCTGAATATATTGTTGTACATGATGGTACACCAAGTAGTAATGCAAGAGACTATTATGTAACTTATAAGGATTACATTAAGAATGTGGCTTCGTCAGAAATATATGCTACATGGCCAAGAGCAACCTTAGAAGCTAATATTTTGGCAATTATGTCATTTACATTAAATAGAGTGTATACGGAATGGTAAGGCTATATACGATGATTCAGTACCGAAGACCTCTTGTTTTAAATAAATTGATTATTAGGATAACAGGAAAGAATAAATATACTTGGAATATGATTGATTAGGACAAGTTTTTAGTATTGTATCAAGTAATGAACAAATTAGCAACTATGTTAATTATCTTATGAAGGATAGTTAATGTGGTTGTTTTTTTATTGCAAAGGAGACCAACTATGGATTATAAGTTTGATAAATCATATATAACAATGTATCAAAGGGAAAATAGTAGAGGACAGGCGGACAAACCTATGGGGTTTTCTAAAGAGTTTATAATTAGAGATGGAGATATAGAGTCTTTAGAAAATGTAGTTAAATATGATAATTGTACTGTAAAATACAAAAATGGTTATAAAAGAGGGGACAATTTTATTAAAGCTAATTGCATTTTAGCAGATATAGATAATACGCACAGTGATAATCCAAACGAATGGATAACACATAAAGAAGTAGAACAAATTTTGAAAAATGTTAAATTTTATTATTATCCAAGTAGAAACAATATGAAACAAAAAGGAGATAGAAAACCAAGACCTAAAGAACATTTTATATTTCCTATCAATACTATAAATAATGTTAAAGAATATTGTAATACAATGAAATGGATAATAGATACATTTCCTAATTTGCATTTTGACAAAGCTGTTAAAGGTCCTGCACAATTAAATTTTGGAGTAGAAAATCCTGAATTTACATATGTAGAGGGAAATATAAATTTATCAGTATTTATACAGCAAAATAATAGTTATTGTAAAATAGTAAATGTAGTTGAAAGACAATCAGTTATTCCAGAGGGACAAAGAAATAATGTTTTACATCAATATGCTTTAAAAATGCTTACTCGTTTAGGAGACACTTCCAAAGCATATCAACTGTATATTGAAGAAACAAAAAAATGTATGCCCCATTTAGATGAAAGAGAAATAAATTCAATATGGAATGGAACTTGTAAGTATTATAATAATTCAATTAAAGTTAGTGACGATTATGTAAGTCCAGACATATATAGCATGATTAAAAATGATAGAGAATGGGTAATTCCACCTATTAATTTTAAAGCTGTACAGCAATTACATAAAGAAGATAAGAAGTATAGAGTATTTAACATTGCAACAGCAAAATTAATACTTGAGGCTATAGGAATTAGCATTAGATTGAATGATATGAGTGGTGTTGTTGAAGTGGTAGGACTTCCATCAAAATATAATAAAGAAGATGCAAGTAATTTGCTTACCACGTTAATAAGTGATATTGCAAGCTGTATGTCTTATAAGAGAGCAACTCCACCGATTGTTCAGGATTCATTAAATGTTATTGCAAATGAAAATCATTATCATCCTGTTATTGAAATTATACAAAGGGAAAAATGGGATGGTAAGGATAGATTGAATGATATATTTGATATTCTAAATTTGAAAAATGAATTGTATAAGGTATTAGTCAGAAAATGGGCTATACAAACAATAGCATTACTTTTTAATTCGGATAATCATTCAGTGTCTGCTGAGGGAGTGTTGGTTTTACAAGGAAAACAAGGAATAGGTAAAACTCAATTTTTTAGACATTTGGCTATTAATGAAAAATTTTTTAAAGGTGGAGCGACTTTAGATATGGGAAATAAGGATTGTCTAATGTCTGCAACAAAAGTTTGGATATGTGAGTTAGGAGAAATAGATAGCACTACGAAAAAAGAACAATCAGCTTTAAAGGCATTTTTGACAGAAAATATAGACCGTTTTAGGGCACCATACGCACGAAATGAAACTGTGAAAGTAAGGCGAACCTCTTTTTGTGGAACAGTTAATCCAAAACAATATTTAAGAGATGAAACAGGAAATAGACGTTATTGGACAATTCCTATTGAAAAAATAAATTTAAAAAAAATATTTGAATATTCTTCGGAATGGTATATACAGTTTTGGAGACAACTCTATGAAGAATATAAACAAAATCCTAAAGGATATTTATTAACTGCAAATGAAAAAGAAAAGGTTAATTTAAACAACAATGGATATGAAGCTGTTTCGTTTGGAGAAGATGAATTTATTTCAAATTTTGACATAGAAGAAGATAAGAATAAGTGGATATGGTCATCTGCCACTGAAATCGCAAATTTATTAAATGAAAGATGTAAACATTTACGAATAGATGCATCTAAAATGGGAAAATTAATAAATAAAATTGAAGATAAGCGTGGAATAACATTTGATAGAAAAAAATCAAATGGAAGACAACTTATATTATGCCCACCTCTGAGAAAAAAGAAAGACTCTTTTGAAAAGCAGAAAAGCTTAAAAGAAGAGCTATTGCCATATAAAATCAATATAGAATCGCAAGATGAAGATTTATCGAAAGATAACGTGATATTTTGATGAATTGGTAGGGGAGGGTAGGAAAAAAATATATATTTAAAAAAATGTAAAAAATATATAATTATATAAAAATAGGGTGAAGTACCTATACTGCGTACCCTAACAAAAAACAACCGTCAATATTATGGCGGTTGTTTTTTTAGATTATAATAAATTATTAATCTAATATTAATTCGTATTCAAAATCATCAATAATAAATTCAATAGTTTCATCTTCGCGTATTTTATAATTAATATCTTTTCCCTGTAATTCTTTAATCTGTTGCAAAAAGAGTAAAACTTCATCAAGAGTAAGAGTTTCTTTTACTTCATTGTAATTAGTTGATGCCGAAATAGGCTTTAATAATCTTTTCATATAAAAATATACCTCGCTTTAAATATAAATAATTAAGTACATAAACTTATATTCATTATAAATGCACATTTAGGTTAAATGCTTTCTTCATTACATACTATCTGAACGGTTTTAAGAAAGCGTGAATTTCAGAAAATATAAAGAAACAGTTTGATGTCCTTCAAATATATATAAGGTTTTAGAAATAAGTCATATATGGATTTGACTTAATTATTGTTTGAATAAGAAAGGTTTAATAATAAATAGATATTTTGATTGGGAAAATCAAAAAAATAAAAAGACGAACCTAAATACATTATGCGAAATGTTATCTTGGTTCATCTTTTAAGCCTAATATGTAATCAGTTGAAACATTATGAAATTGTGAAAGTTTTATTAAAATATCTGTTGGAATATCACGTTGCCCTAACTCATAATTACTATATACTTGTTGGGAACAATTTAAAATTTTTGACATATACTTTTGAGTTATGTTTTTATCTTCTCTTAATTCTCGAATTCTTGGATACATTTTTTTACCTCGCATAACATAGGGTTATTATAATCAATTTTATGTATCAACTTGACGTTTACTGCAAATTGCAGTAAAATACAAATAATAATAAAAAACGTGAGGAGAAATGAATATGAGTAAATTTACACAGAATGAAGAAACAGAAATTGTAAAAAGTGCAAGAGATATTACGGCAACAATTGAGTTTGAAGAAAGAGAATTAAAAAGGTTAAAATCAGAAAGATTTAAAGAACCACCAAAACCCCCTGTTCGAAAGATACTTGAAAAGGCAAATAAAGTTGAACCTGAATATCCTCAAAAACCAAAGACTACATATAAGTATTCTGAATATTTTAAGGTAAAAGTAATGAAGTATTCTCTTCCAGCAAGAATTTTACGTGGTATTGTTTTGGTTCTTTTGGCGCTTAGTGGAATTGGTTATTTGATAATACTTGTATTGTTTGGTTTTAGTTACAAAAATTACATTCAAAAAAAGAAAGAAATGAATAATCAATTAGCTAATTCTAAAGAGTATTTACAGGCAGTTGAAAATGCAGAAAAAACAGCACAGAAAAAACAAAAGGAATTAGAAGAAAAAATACGTTTAGAGCAAGAGAAAATTGATAAAGAATATGCTACTCAGAAACAGCAATATGAAAGTGTTATACTTCCTCAATATAATGATGCTCTTAATTTGTGGAATGCAAATCAGGAAAGAAAAATTGCAATTATTGAAGAAGAAATAAGATTAAATAAAGAGGCATTAGATGAACTTTATGCTAATACAAAGATAGTGTCACTTACATATAGAGCCTTATGGATTTTGAGTTGGTTATATAATGATATGAGTACATCAGACCATGATATTAGATATGCTACGGAATTGCTTGACCGAGACCGACAGAGATTAGCTACACAGGAAGCTGGAAATATAGTTCGTAAATCTGTTGGACAAGTAGAGCAGACTATGAAAGTAGGATTTAATGCAGTATATAATGCAATAGAAGATGGCAATGAATTACAGTTAGATACGATAAATAATCTATCAAAAATGAGACGTAATATGAATACAGGAAATGTAATCGGAACAGTTCAACGTCATAACACTAATAAAATGCTTGAACAAATGGTAAAGAAGAAACGTTAAAAAAGTAAATATACGAAAAGACCTTGAATAGTAAATTCTATTTGAGGTCTTTTTTGAATATATAAAATAAAACATCTCTTTACATTTATAAAATATAATTATAGAAAATCAATTATAGTCATAAGAATATGGCGTTTTTTTTATTAATAAAAAGAGGAACACCGTTTCGTTTATATTATATAGCAATATTACGAAAAGATTATAGATATTACGAAAGTATTAAGTAATTTGGGATTAGCCATTTTTCATCTTATAATACAATTGTATTAAATAAAATAGGAGAGTGAATATATGATTTATGGTTATGCAAGATGCTCAACAAACGAACAATTACAAGATATTAATAGACAAGTTAGAGAACTGAAATTAAAGGGAGCTTCTGATACAACAATATATTTAGAATATGAAAGTGGAACAAAAGTTGATAGGGTTGAGTTATTAAAATTGTTGAACGTTATAAAAATTGGAGACACGCTAATAGTTACAGAAGTTAGCAGAATAACAAGAAGTACAAAACAACTTTGTGAAATTATAGAATTGGCTAAGGCAAAAAAGATAAAACTTGTTTTGGGAAATTTTGTTGTTGATTGTAGCAAGGAATTAGACCCAATGACCGAAGGAATGCTTAAAATGATGGGAGTGTTTAGTGAGTTAGAAAGAAATATAATAAGCCAGCGTGTAAAGAGCGGAATGCAAAATGCAAAGATTAAAGGAAAGAAGATAGGAAGACCACAAGTTACTGCTGAAAATATACCTAATATTTTTTACAAACATTATCCTAAGTATAAAAATGGAGAAATAAATAAGAAAGAATTTTCACGTCTATGTTCAATATCTTATCCTACAGTATATAAATATTTGAAAATTGTGGAGGCAAAATAAATGAATGTTAGTATTTATTCAAGAAAAGCAATAGAAAAACTTATAAGAAAAGGTTTTCCAAGTGATGTAGCTGTAATAAGTTTCTATGACCCAATGTCAGAGTATAAATCCAAGGATTATAAACCTGTAAATTATTCGGAAGTTTGTAACCGAGTTTTTTATATATGTGTTTATGATATTGATATAGAAATTTTAGGAGAATACAATTTGACTTATGATACCTATTTGCCAGAGGTAAATAGGTTAGCTGAATTTATAAAGTGTGCCAAGAATGACAACGTAGACATCATTTGCCAATGTGAATACGGACAAAGTAGGAGTTCAGCCTGTGCTGCTGCCATTCTTGAATATTTTTATCATACAGGAATAAAAGTCTTTGCAGACTATAGATATTATCCTAATCAATTGATATTTAATAAAATCTTTAATGCACTTTGTGTTAATTAATTTTAAATTTTAAACAGTGGCTTTGTCAATGTTGGAAGTTTGTCTTTTGATTTTAAAATATCCGAGAGCATTTGCTCAAAAGTATCCATAGCATCTTTTTGTAATTTAGGTGCCATATAACTATTAACATGAAAAGCATTTATATACTCTAGCAAATATTGAAGAAATATTTCAAATGATTCGTGTTCTATTATCATATTCAAAGCAGATATTATACTGTGTTTTGTAGATTTGTTGAGATGTTTTAATGTTGCAATAGCATTTTCTGATAGACCTGTTATTTTACTAATATTTGAAGTGTCTTTGTTTTTACAATCATATTCACAAGCAAGATAACCTATTTCACAATTGAATAGTTGATAGCACATTATGAAAAATTCATCGAGGTTAGGCATTGATTTTCCGTGTTCCCAATTTGCTATAGTTTGACGAGATTTAGTGGAATTTAAAGAATACCCTAAATCAGCAGCGAAAGCTGTTTGAGTTTTATTTAGTTTATTTCGTTCGGTTTTTATTCGTTCTCCGATTTTTTGTGGGTTATACTCCATAATGTTACCTCCGTTTAACATTTGTAAAAAGACAAACAAAATCAAGTAATGAATTGTGGTCTATTAATAACATTCTAAAATGATATTATTAGATTGTAAATATTAATTTTTGTCAGATAAGAAATAATATTTGTGGACATTTCATTATAGTCTTTCTCCACGTTGCTTTACGCTACAAAAACTAAAGGCATCAATAATATTAGGAATACATAGACAAAAGTATTTCGGGTGTTAAATAATTAAATTTGGAGGTAATAAAGTAATGTGTACAAAAAAGAGTACTAATAATTTTAAAACAACTAATTTTATGGTTGAACAAAAAAGTATCGAACATCTGAATAGTACGGAATGTGACAAGTTATCTGAACATAATATTGTAGTAAATGGGTTACAGGAATTTGACACAATGCAAAAAGATGTTTATGAAACTAGGGTAATTAGCAGTAGAGATATAAAAGTTATTGCTGAATTTCCCAAATTAGAGAATGATGAAAATATTGTAGATGATGTGAAAAATGTTCTTTATCACATTCTGCAAGAAAAAATTGTTAAAACAAATGTACAGGAGGAGACAAATTATGAACAGTAACAAATTAGATAATAAAAAGATAGTAAGAATTTTATTAAGAGTAAGTTCAAATCAACAGTTAGAGGCTGATGGAGATTTAAATGTTCAAAGAAGATTGATTTTAGATTATGTAGAAAGTCATAAAGAGTGGATATTGGATAAAAAAGAATATTTTGAAGGTAGCAATAGTGGGTATAAGAATTCCGTTGCAGACAGAGAAGTATTACAAACAGCACTTCAAGATGCTAAAAACAAGGAATATGATATTCTCGTTGCCTACAAAGATGACCGAATAGGTCGTAGAATGTGGGAAGTTGGAGCATATGTTATGTCTCTTAAAAACTTTGGAGTAGATGTTTATACTGCTAAAGATGGTTGTATATCACCTGAATCTGATGACCTTATGGGGCAGGTTATGTTAAATTTCCGATATGCTATGGCTCAAAAAAGTAGTATGGATACAGGTATGCGAGTAAAAGATACTGCACAGAAATTGGTACAAAAAGGTAAATTTATGGGGGGAAAAGCACCATATGGTTACAAATTAGAATTATCAGGAAATATTAGCAAACACGGACGAGCTTTAAAACACCTTGTGATTATGCCAGAACAGGCAGAGGTTGTTAAATATATTTATGATTTGTCAATAAACAAGGAATACGGTTCTTCTAAAATAGCAAAGGTATTAAATATGGATGATAAATATAAAAATATGGCTCCAAATGATGTGTGGAAAAGTGGAACGATAACAAGTATTTTAACTAATCCTGTTTACACAGGATATACAGCGTATAAGCGTAGAGAACGTATAAATGGTAAATATCACAGTCTTGATAGCAAAGATTGGATTGTTGCTGAAAAGCAAAACAAAGAAATAATGATTATTGATAAAGAATTATGGAATAAAGTACAAGTAAAACGAAAGCAAAGAAGTGACAAATACATAAGGAAACAGGAAAATAAAAATATGATAATAATTAGAAGAAATGATGGAGAATTGTCTTTAGTAGATGTACTTCATTGTGGTTATTGTGGCTGTAAAATGGTAAATGGTAGTAAGTATAATTATTGGACTATAAAAAGTACAGGAGAAAAGAGGACAAGTAAAATTCCAATATACAAATGCCAATATGCGTGGCAAGGTGTTCCTCACGAAAAAACAAAACAGTATAGAGCAGATATAATTGAACCTATTATTTTTAATGTTTTGGCAGAGTATATTGTTAAAATACAAGAAAATGAGGATATATTGGAATTAATATCAAAAAATCAACAAAAAGAACGAAAAAGATTGGAAATGGAATTAAATAAGGCACAAAAGAAACTTAAAGAAATTAGAAAAGATATGAATGCATTGAAAAGTGAAATTCCGAAAGCGTTACGAGGAAAAAGCGAAATAAGTATGGAGTATTTAAGTGAAAGTCTTAGTGCTAATAAGGAAATAGAACTTAAGCAGTTAAATCTTATTGAAAGCATTGAACTGGAAATAAAGAATATTCTAGTTACAACAGAAGATTTGAAAGAAATTTACAGTAGAATACCATCGTGGCGTGATGTATTTATGAGTGCGGATTCAGCGGAAAAGAGAGTGCTGGTAAATAAGTTAATTGAACGTATTGATATAAAGAAAGATGTAGTAACAGTTCGTTTTAAAATAAATCTAAATGATTTTTTTTTGCAACCCCGAATGAGTATAAATAACGTGGTACAGAAACAAAGGTTACGATTTTACAATTACATCTTCCACAGCCTATGATCAAAAATGGATTAATGGCAGAAATATTTTCGAATCAATTAGTGTTGTAGTTGATAGTATATTTGATCAATATTTATCGTTTCCTGATGTGAGACAGCCAATACTTACACAGTATTGTGATGGTAGAAGAGTAACCTGTCCTAACTGGCTAAGTCAATGGGGCTCATGCAATTTAGGAGAACAGGGGTATTCAGCATTGGAAATAATCCGTAATTATTATGGTAGTGAAATGTATATTAATACAGCAGAACAAATATCAGGTATACCTGCTTCATGGCCTGGATATGATTTAACAATAGGTAGTAGAGGACAGAAAGTTCAGCAGATACAGGAGCAGTTAAATACAATCGGAAAAGTGTATACAGCCATTGGAAATGTAAATGTAGATGGTATTTACGGTGAAGACACCCAAAGAGCCGTAAGAAACTTCCAAAAAATATTTGACTTGCCACAAACAGGCATAATTGATTTTGCAACCTGGTATAAAATATCACAAATATATGTGGGCATAACAAGGATTGCAGAAGGAATTCCACGTTAAAATGTAAATTTATAAAATTTTTTGAAAAAATATGCATTCTAAGGAGTGCATATTTTTTCATTTCTGCTATAATAAAAAATTAAGAGAAAAATCAGAGATTGACGAATAGAATTAAAAAATGTTGGCAAACATATTGAAAGAAATGTCGATATTTGATATAATCTTGTAAGTTTAGGCAAAAATACTAAAACAAACGAAAGGAAAAACATTTATGAACGCATTTCTTATCTTAGAAGACGGTACAGTTTTCGAAGGAAAATCAATTGGTAGCAAAAAAGAAATTATTAGTGAAATCGTGTTTAACACGTCCATGTGGGGTTATTTAGAAGTATTGACTGATCCATCATACGCAGGACAGGCAGTATGTATGACTTACCCACTTCAGGGAAATTATGGTATATGTCATGAGGATATGGAATCATTACATCCTTGGCCGGATGCTTACATAGTACATGAATTAAGCAGAATGCCAAGCAACTTCAGAAGTGATGATACAATTCAGAATTTCTTAGTTGAAAATGACATACCGGGAATTTCAGGTATTGATACAAGAGCACTTACAAAGATTCTTAGAGAAAAAGGTACCATGAATGGTATGATTACAACAAACGAAAATTATAACTTAGACGAAGTATTACCTAAGATTAAGGAATACAAAGTAACAGGAGTTGTAAAGAAAGTTTCATGTAAGGAAAAGAAAATGCTTAAAGGTGATAAGTACAATGTGGCTTTACTTGATATTGGAGCAAAAAATAACATTGCAGAATCATTAAATAAGAGAGGCTGTAATGTAACAGTTTTACCATGTGATACATCAGCAGAAGAAATTATTGCAATGAATCCTGACGGTATTATGTTATCCAACGGACCGGGAGATCCAAAAGAATGCGTTTATCAAATTGAACAGATAAAGAAATTATATAATTCAGACATTCCAATTTTTGCAATTTGTTTAGGTCATCAGCTTATGGCACTTGCAACAGGAGCTGATACAAAGAAAATGAAATATGGCCATAGAGGTGGAAATCATCCTGTAAAGGATTTAGATTCAGGTCATGTTTATATTTCATCACAGAACCATGGATATATGGTTGACGGAGATACAGTTAATCCTGAAATTGCAAAAGTTGCATTTGTAAATGTAAATGACAAGACAGTTGAAGGTTTAAGATACAAAAACAAAAACATATTTACAGTTCAGTTCCATCCGGAAGCTTGCCCGGGACCACAGGACTCAGACAGACTATTTGATGAATTTATTGAAATGATGGAGGTGAAGAAGAATGCCTAGAGATTTAAGCATAAAGAAAGTTTTAGTAATAGGTTCAGGTCCTATTGTAATAGGACAGGCAGCAGAGTTTGACTATGCCGGAACACAGGCATGTCGTTCTCTTAAAGAAGAAGGTATTGAGGTAGTATTATTAAACTCAAACCCTGCTACAATTATGACAGATAAGGATATTGCAGATGAAGTTTATATTGAACCATTAACAGTACCTGTTTTAAAGAAGATTATTCAGAAAGAAAAACCGGACAGCATTCTTCCAACTCTTGGTGGTCAGGCAGGACTTAACCTTGCAATGGAAATTGCTGAAACAGGATTTTTAGAAGAAAATAACTGTAGATTAATTGGTACAACTTCAGAAACAATTAAGAAGGCAGAAGACCGTTTGGAATTTAAGGAAACTATGGAGAAGATTAATGAGCCATGTGCCCCATCTCTTGTAGTTGAAACAGTTGAAGACGGTATTGAATTTGCTAATAAGATTGGTTACCCTGTTGTACTTCGTCCCGCATATACACTTGGTGGTAGTGGCGGTGGTATCGCTAACAACCAGCATGAATTAGTGGAAATCCTTGAGAATGGTTTAAGACTTAGCCGTGTAGGACAGGTTTTAGTAGAAAGATGTATTGCAGGTTGGAAAGAAGTTGAATACGAAGTGATGAGAGACTCAGCCGGCAACTGTATTACAGTATGTAATATGGAAAATATTGATCCTGTTGGCGTTCATACAGGTGACAGTATAGTAGTTGCTCCATCACAGACATTAGGTGATAAGGAACATCAGATGCTTCGTACATCAGCACTTAACATTATTAACGAATTAAACATTACAGGTGGATGTAACGTACAGTATGCACTTCATCCTGAAAGTTTTGAATATTGTGTAATTGAGGTAAACCCTCGTGTTAGCCGTTCATCAGCATTAGCTTCAAAGGCTACAGGTTATCCAATTGCAAAGGTTGCAGCAAAGATTGCGTTAGGTTATACATTAGACGAAATCAAGAATGCAATTACAAAGAAAACATATGCAAGTTTTGAACCTGCGCTTGATTACTGTGTAGTTAAGATTCCAAGACTTCCATTTGATAAATTTATTACAGCGAGTAGAAAATTAACAACACAGATGAAAGCTACCGGTGAAGTTATGAGTATTTGCAATAACTTTGAAGGTGCATTAATGAAAGCTATCAGATCACTTGAACAGCATGTTGAATGTTTAATGGATTATGATTTTACAGAATTAAACGATGACGAATTAGAAGATATGCTTCACAAAGTAGATGATAGAAGAATCTGGGTTATTGCAGAAGCTTTAAGACGTGGTGTAAGTTACGACCATATATATGACATTACAAAGATTGACAAGTGGTTTATTGACAAACTTGCAATTATCGTAGAAATGGAAAATGCGTTAAAGACTCAGCCACTTACAGCAGAATTGTTAAAAGAAGCTAAGAGAATTGAATTCCCTGATACAGTTATCAGCAGACTTACAGGAAAGAGCGCAGATGAAATTAAACAGATGCGTTATGATAACAATATCGTTGCAGCATATAAGATGGTTGATACATGTGCGGCAGAATTTGAAGCTGAAACACCATACTATTATTCAGTATACGGTGGAGAAGATGAAGCAATTGAAACAAAACCACAGAAGAAGGTTCTTGTTTTGGGTTCAGGTCCAATCCGTATTGGACAGGGTATTGAATTTGACTTCTGTTCAGTTCATTGTACATGGTCGTTTAAAGAAGAGGGTTATGAAACAATTATTGTAAATAACAATCCTGAAACAGTATCAACAGACTTTGATATTGCTGATAAACTTTACTTTGAACCATTAACACCTGAAGATGTTGAAAATATTGTAAACATTGAAAAGCCTGATGGGGCAGTTGTACAGTTCGGTGGTCAGACAGCTATTAAGTTAACAGAAGCTCTTATGAAGATGGGAGTTCCAATTTTAGGTACAGATGCAAAAGATGTAGACGCTGCAGAAGATAGAGAATTATTTGATGAAATTCTTGAACAGTGTGGAATCCCAAGACCTACAGGTGGTACTGTATTTACAGCAGAAGAAGCAAAAGAAGTTGCAAACAAATTAGGTTATCCTGTATTAGTAAGACCTTCTTATGTACTTGGTGGTCAGGGTATGCAGATTGCAACATGTGATGAGGAAGTTGAAGAATTCATGGAAATCATCAACAGAATCGCACAGGATCATCCTATTTTAGTAGATAAATATTTACAGGGAACAGAAGTAGAAGTTGATGCTATCTGTGACGGAGAAGATATTTTAATTCCTGGTGTAATGGAACATATTGAAAGAGCCGGAGTTCACTCAGGTGACAGTATTTCAGTATATCCTGCATACACATTATCACAGGATATTATTGATACAATTGAAGATTATACAAAGAAACTTGCAATGTCACTTCATGTAAAAGGTATGATTAACATTCAGTTTATTGTATGTGACGGAAAGGTTTATGTAATAGAAGTTAATCCACGTTCATCAAGAACAGTTCCATATATTAGTAAGGTTACAGGTATACCAATTGTAAAACTTGCTACAAAATGTATTATTGGACACAAGATTAAAGAACTTGGATATACACCTGGCTTACAGCCAAAGGCTGATTACTATGCAATTAAGATGCCTGTATTCTCATTTGAAAAGATTAGAGGAGCAGAAACAAGCTTAGGACCTGAAATGAAATCAACAGGTGAATGTTTAGGAATAGCCAAGACATTTAACGAAGCTTTATACAAAGCATTCTTAGGTGCAGGTGTAGTTCTTCCAAAACATAAGAAGATTATTATGTCAGTAAAAGATGCTGACAAGCAGGAAATTATTCCATTGGCTAAGCGTTTTGAAAAATTGGGATACGAGATTTACGCTACAAGAAGCACAGCAGATGTTTTAAGAAAAAATGGAGTAGATGCAATTAAGGTTAATAAGATTCACCAGGAAGCTCCTACAGTAATGGACTTATTACTTGAGCATAAGATTGACATTGTTGTTGATACACCAACTCAGGGACGTGATAAGAGTAGAGATGGATTCTTAATCAGACGTACATCAATCGAAACAGGTGTAAACTGCTTTACAAGTTTGGATACAGTAGATGCTTTACTTACAAGCTTAGAAAGCGATGCAAAAGAAAATCTTACATTAGTAGATATTGCTACTTTATAAGAGGCTTAAGATTGGAGAGAAGCACATCCGGAAAGGTGTGCTATATGGACAAAATAATAAATACGGTAGTTGGAGGACGATATTATGTATTGGAGAACATAGGAACCGGAGGTAGTTCCTGTGTGTATAAGGTTAAAGATGTTTATACTTCAAAAATGTTTGCCTTGAAACAGTACATAACATCAGATCCTGCCAACAGAGAAAAATTATTGGAAGGAATGGAAAAAGAACTTAATGCGCTTAAGCATTGTAGTCATCCGGTCCTTCCAAAAATTTTTAATTTAATAAAAGAAGATGGAAGATTCTATCTGATTATGGAGTATGTAGAAGGTATAAACTTAGATGACTATGTGAAAATCAATGGTTGCATGAACAGAAAACAACTTGCCAATGTGGCAGAACAGTTGTGTAGTGGGCTATATTATTTGCATTCCTTAGAGAAACCTATTATTTACAGAGATTTGAAACCGTCTAATATTATTATGAAAAAAGATGGCAGAATCAAGTTAATAGATTTTGGAATTTCTAAACGATATAGTGTTGATGCTGTTGATTATGTAGCTTTAGGAAGTGTGGGATTTGCCGCACCTGAACAATATGGAGACTGTAAAGGTATTAGTTTGTATAATACAGACATTCGAACAGATATATACGGTATAGGAACAACGTTATATTTTTTGCGCACAAAGAAAAAATATAATAACAAAATAAAATCTTTTAGAGTTAATGGTAAGTTAAGAAAGATAATAAAGAAATGTACAAAAATTAACCCAAAAGACAGATATCAAAACTGTATTGACCTTCTATGCGACATTAAAAAACTTGCATAATATACAAAAATATTTTATCCTTAATAATATGTAAGAGAGTCGTTATAATTGATAATCACAAAATTAATTTCATGGCAGTTATGTTATGGAAATTTTAATGATGGAATTGAAAGGAAAGCGAGGAAATATGAGTTACGATGATATTAAAAAGTTATTAGAGGAAAATAATCAGGAGCAGTTATTAAAGTATTATAATGAACTAAGCGATACTCAAAAAGCAAATTTATTAGATCAGATTAGTAAGCTTGATTTTAGTTTAATTGATTTAATTAAAAATAAAGATCATTGTGGAGATAAAGGTGTTATCACACCATTAGATGATGCTGTTTCCATTAAGGACATAGAGGAAAACAGAGAAAAGTTTACTGCTGTAGGTGCAGATGCAATTAAAAAAGGAAAAGTTGCAGCACTTCTTTTAGCAGGTGGTATGGGAACAAGACTTGGTTCAGATAAGCCAAAGGGCATGTACAACATTGGTGAAACAAAAGATGTTTATATTTTTGAAATGCTTATTAGAAATTTAATGGATGTTGTAAATGAAACAGGTGCTTGGGTTCCTTTATATGTTATGACAAGTGAAAAGAACAATGATGATACAATTAATTTCTTTAAAGAGATGAATTATTTTGGGTATAATCCTGATTTTGTTGATTTCTTTATTCAGGAAATGGCACCGGCAGCGTCTTTTGATGGGAAGATTTATCTTGAAGGAAAAGACAGAGTATCAACTTCACCCAATGGCAATGGTGGTTGGTTTATTTCTTTTGTTAAATCAGGTTTATGTAAAAAGGCAAAAGAAATAGGTGTAGAATATATTAATATTTTTGCTGTTGATAATGTTTGTCAGAGAATGGCTGATCCTTGTTTTGTAGGTGCTATGATTGACGGCGGCTACCGCTCAGCAGCTAAGGTTGTATCAAAGGCAAACCCTGAGGAAAAAGTAGGCGTGCTTTGTTTAGAAGATGGAAAACCATCAATAGTTGAATATTATGAACTTACAGAAGATATGCGCTATGAAACATTGGATAATGGTGAGTTGGCATATAAGTATGGTGTAATATTAAACTATTTATTTAATATAGAAGATTTAGAAACGAATCTTGAAAACAATTTATCAGTTCATATTGTAAAGAAGAAAATTCCATACATAAATGAGAACGGTGAATTAGTTAAACCTGAAACAGAAAATGGTTACAAGTTTGAAACTCTTGTTTTAGATATGATTCACATGATGGATAACTGTCTTGCCTATGAAGTGGTAAGAGAAAAAGAATTTGCCCCTATTAAAAACAAAACAGGTGTGGATTCAGTAGACACTGCAAAAGAGTTATTAAAATTAAATGGTGTTGAATTATAAAATATAATTAAATACATAAAGAATGGAGAGCATAATGAAAAAGTTACTGGAACTAATAACAGAGGAATTTGAAAAAGCATTTGAAAAATGTGATTATGATAAAAAATTAGGAAAAGTTAGTGTTTCTAACAGACCTGATCTTTGCGAATATCAGTGCAATGGTGCCATGGCCGGTGCAAAATTATACCATAAAGCGCCTATTATGATTGCAAATGATGTTGTTGAAGCAATTGGAAATAATGGCATGTTCAAATCAGTGGAAGCTGTAAATCCCGGATTTATTAATATTAATTTGAATAGCGACTTTTTAGCAAAATATTTAAATGAAATGAATTTGGCAGATAAGCTTGGAATAGAAAATGACAATATTGAAACAGTTGTAGTTGATTACGGTGGAGCAAATGTTGCAAAACCACTTCACATTGGTCATTTACGTTCAGCAGTTATTGGTGAAAGTGTAAAAAGAATTTCAAAGTACATGGGAAATAAAGTTATTGGAGATGTTCACTTAGGGGACTGGGGACTTCAGATGGGACTTATTATTACTGAGTTACAGGAACGTAAGCCGGACTTACCATATTTTGATGAAAGCTTTACAGGAGAATATCCAAGTGAAGCACCATTTACAATTTCTGAATTAGAAGAAATTTATCCATGTGCAAGTAAGAAATCAAAAGAAGATGCTGCTTTTAAGGAAAAAGCCCATGAAGCAACATTAAAACTTCAAAGTGGATATGCTCCATACACAGCACTTTGGAAACATATTATGAATGTTTCAAAAATTGATTTAAAGAAGAACTATGATAACTTAAATGTTGAATTTGATTTATGGAAAGGTGAAAGCGATGCTCAGCCTTATATACCTGGATTAATTCAGGATTTAATTGATAAGGGATTAGCATATGAAAGTCAGGGAGCTTTAGTTGTTGACATTGCAGAAGAAGGAGACAGCAAAGAACTTCCTCCATGTATAGTTAGAAAGTCAGATGGAGCAGCTTTATATGCAACATCAGATATCGCAACTTTAGTTCAAAGAGAACAGGACTTCCAGCCAAATAAGTATGTTTATTTAGCAGACAAGAGACAGGATTTGCACTATACACAGTTCTTTAGAGTTGCTAAGAAGGCAGGCATTGTTAAACCTGAAACAGAATTGAAATTTATTGGTTTTGGTACAATGAATGGCTCAGACGGTAAACCTTTTAAGACTCGTGAAGGTGGCGTAATGCGCCTTGAAAATCTTATTTCACAGATTAACGAAGCTGTTTATAATAAGATTATGGAAAACCGTTCAGTAAGCGAAGAAGAAGCCAGAGAAACTGCAAAAATTGTAGGTTTGGCAGCTTTAAAATATGGTGATTTGTCAAATCAGGCATCAAAAGATTATGTTTTTGATATTGATAGATTTGCTTCTTTTGAAGGAAACACAGGTCCATATATTTTATATACAATTGTTCGTATTAAATCAATTATCGAAAAATACAAAGAAGAAGGAAAGACAGTAGATAATCTTTCTATTATTGATACAGATAATGATGAACAGTTACAGTTAATGCTTGAAATTGCCAAGGCAAATGAAGTAATTGAAAATGCAGCTAAGGAATTAGCCCCACACAAGATTTGTTCATATATTTATGATTTATCAAATGCATTTAACAGATTTTATCATGGAACAAAGATTCTTTCTGAAGCAGATGAAAAGAAGAAAGAAGGTTATATTGCATTAATTAATATGGCAAAGAAAGTATTAGAGACAGGTATTGATTTACTTGGTTTCTCAGCACCAGAGAAAATGTAATGTTTATACATTACTTTTTCATAAATTTTATATTTTTAATATTTTTTATGGTTATATTTATAACCTTATTATCCAACAGGATTTATTTCTAAGAAACGGTGTTTCTTAAAAAAGGCATCACTTAGTTGTTTTAGCTAAGTGGTGCCTTTGTTGTTGTGTTTATAGACGACTTTCTAATATATATAATTTCTTGACTTTTTTATCCCGGAAAATAAATAATTCGCTGCTATCTTCCTGAGATTTGTAATATGTTAAACAATTATTGTAATCAGGTCGCATATTTCAACTTTTATTTCATCAAGAAAAGAATTAGAAGCTTCTTTCATAGAAGAACTTAAAGACCGGATAGCTTATTAACTATCCGGTCTTTATAAACTGTTTAATAGTTATCTACTAGCTGTTTATTTAGTAGTAGTCTGTTCTGTAGTTGCTACAGTAGTAGTCTGTGTAGCACTGTTGTTAGTTGTTCCCTTTACATTTGAATCACCGTTCTGAACAAGAGCGTTTCTAATGCTTTCAAGCTGGCTCTTAGATAATTCAGTGTGTGATGTAGTTGTTGCAGGTGTATAAAGACCTGTTGTAACTGCAATTGAATAACCCATGTATCCTATAAAAATAATTGCCACTAATGTAGTTACAACATAAGCTGCGATTTTCTTCACGTTTCTTTTCTTTGTGGCATGTTTTCTGTTGTACTTTTCCTGTTTGTACTTGTCTACTTTTTCTTGACTCATTTTTATGTACCTCTCAAAAATTTAATATTAGATAATTCAGAAAAATCACTGGATGTAAGCGATAGTCAATTCTGTCTTATCATTGGTTTAAATATAATGAATACAATCAAAATCGTTTTCATTTTCCGAAACCAAAACACTATTAAATTATAAAGCAAAAACGGATGTAAAACAAGTGGGTTTGTGTTATAATAGTTTGAAAATTGCGTGAAAGAGGAAATCTATGAAAGAGTACAAGGTTATAATTTTTGATTTAGATGGAACCATTAGCGATTCCGGTGTTGGAATAACAAAGTGTGTTCAGTATGCTTTGAAGAAACTAAATATTATAGAAGAGGATTTGGAAAAATTAAAACATTTTGTGGGACCGCCTCTTAAAGATGAATTAATAAAAACTTATGGTTGTTCAGAAGAACAGGCAAAGCAGGGTGTTGAATTTTATAGAGAAAGATATACACCTATAGGAATATATGAAACAAGCCTGTATGAAAAGGTGGAGCAGTTACTTATATCTTTGAAAGAAAAAGGTAAAATCATTGCTTTGGCAACATCAAAACCGTTAGGCATGGCGAAGGAAGTTATTAAATATTTACATATTGAGCAATATTTTGATTATGTAATGGGAGCAGATTTAAATGGTCCTATACATAATAAGAACGATGTTTTGCTAGCTTTACTTAATGAAATTAATTCTGTAGATAAACATGAAACGGTTATGATTGGAGATACTATTTTTGACATTGAAGGTGCAAATTCAGTTGGAATAGATTCAATAGGTGTTTCATATGGATATGGAGTTGTAGAAGAAATGAAAGAAAAAGGCGCAAAGGCAATAGCAAATACGCCTATTGAATTGTTGGATTTAGTTTAAAGGAGTATGCTTTGAAAGAAAGAACTTTAGGAAGAAAACTTTGGGGTATAGTGACTCCAATGTTAATTTATTTATGTATACAAATAGCGGTAATAGTTATTATTCAGGGTGGAATTACAGTGTATGGTATTTTCCATGGCATGTCATTATCAAAACTTCAACAATATTTAACAGAAATTACAAATAGCTATGCTATGTTACTTACAGGTATTTCTGCACTTGGAACAATTCCGATTATGGGACTGATGATGAAACTTGATATAGACGCAGATAAGAGAACAGGTGATTTTAAAAGATATGAATCAGTAAAAAAATGGAAATATTTATTGATACTGCCGTTTGGAGCTTTTTGTATGTGGTGGGCAAGTATGCTTGTGTCAATATTACAAATGTTTATGCCACAGTTTATGATTGACAGTTATTCAAGTACACAGACTGCCATTAATTCAAGCTCATTTATATCTCAGCTTGTTACAGCAGGCTTCATTGCACCTATTGTAGAGGAAATGATTTTTAGAGGGCTGATTTATAAAAGATTAAAAGTCTTATCTAATGTTACAATAGCTGCAATTTTATCGGCAGTATTATTTGGGGTATTTCATGGAAACTGGATACAGGCACCATATACTATTATTATAGGCTTGCTTGCTGTTTGGTTATATGAAAAATATAAGTCAATTGTTGCTCCAATATTATTTCATATGGGAGCAAATATTACATCAGTGTTAGTTTCGGCAATGTCTGAGGCAGCGGCCACAGGAAGTGAAACAACAGAAACAATATCTAATAGCGAACTTATTTATGGCTTATTTACAGTGATGATTGTTTTTGCTTTGGCATCATTGGTTATTGGTGTTATAATAAACAAATTAGTCAAACCTAAGGAGGTATAAAATGAAATTATTAACAGTAGCTATTCCATGCTACAATTCAAGTGAATATATGGACAAGAGTATAAGAAGTGCAATTAGCGGCGGTGACAGAGTGGAAGTTGTAGTGGTTGATGATGGTTCATCTGATAATACATTAGAGATTGCGAACAAATATCAGAAGAAATTTCCTGATATTGTAAAAGTTGTTCATCAGGAGAATGGTGGTCATGGTGAAGCTGTAAATACAGGTATCAAAAATGCTACAGGTCTTTACTTTAAAGTTCTTGATAGTGATGACTGTCTTGGAAAAAATGCTTTACAGAAAGTCCTTGATTTATTAGAGGATATGGTTTCAAAAGATGCAGGACTTGACATGCTGATTTCTAACTTTATGTATGATAAGCAGGGAGCAAAGCATAAGAAAATTATGAAATACAAAAGTGCAATGCCTGTAGGAAGAATGTTTGGTTGGGATGAGTTACACTTTGGCACATCACAGTATTTATTAATGCACTCTGTTATATATAGAACAAAAGTATTAAGAGAATGCAAGATGCAGCTTCCAAAACACACATTTTATGTGGATAATATTTATGTGTTCCAGCCATTACCATATGTAAAGAACATTTATTACTTAGATGTATGTTTATACAAATACTTTATAGGAAGAGATGACCAGTCTGTAAATGAATCAATTATGATTAAGAGATTGGATCAACAGTATAGAGTCACACGTATAATGTTAGATGTATACAACAATACTGTTATAGAAAATAAACACACAGATGATGCCATGGTTCATTACTTTGATATGATGATGTGTGTCTCATCAATTCTTTCTATATTGGAAGGTTCAGAACAAAGATTAAAAGATAAAGAAAAATTATGGCAGGACGTTTTAGAAAGTAATCCTGTGTTATATCAAAAGGTTAGAAAGTCACTTCTTGGTAGAACAATGAATCTACCTGGTAAAGTTGGAAGAAAATGTTCTGTAATAGGCTATGCATTAGCTCAAAAAATATTTGGATTTAACTAAAATGAAAAAAGCTAAGTCTCATTAATGAAAAGGAATGTAAACCAAACATTAATGAGATTTAGCTTTTTATATTAGAAACTAAATTATTTTTTTATAAAAATAAAACAATTATAAGTATTATAATCTAAGAATTGTAATTATTTTCTTTTGTTTAAGAAATAAAGAACCTGATGTTGTTTAGGATCTTTAATTTTTGGAGCAGGAAATTCTGTATTTCTAAACCACCATTTAAATACTATAAAGTACATTATAAAAGCTAAGGCGGTTCCTGCTAAAACATCTAAAACAGAATGTTGTTTTAAAAACAATGTTGACATACATATCAAAATAGCTAATATAAGCGATATTACTTTAATATGTTTTCTTGAATTTAAGCCCTGCATGTGTGGACTTTTTACTAAACAAATGTGTGCGCTAATAGTCACGTATACGTGAAGACTAGGAAAAACATTTGTTGGTGTATCGTTATTGTATAGGAAATGGACTAAGTCAATAAGTATGTTTTCCCTACCGATATTAGAAAGTCGAAGTTCTAAACCGTTAGGATAGAATGTACATACCAGTAAAGCAATAGTCATTCCTGTAAACTCATAGGCACAAATACGATAAAATTCATTTTTTGAATGATAAAAAAGAAAAACAAATATAGCAGGTATATATAAAAACCATAATAAATATGGTATTACAAACCATTCGCAAAATGGAATAATATCATCCAAAGGACAATGCATAATATGAAGTCCCGGAAAATCTGCCGGTATATATTTTTCTAAAAGAATGAACCATGGCATATATATGAAAACATATAGTAAGGGCCATGCGTGTTTGTACTTACGAAGCTCATTGGTTATTTTGCTCATAAGTCACCTTCATCTAATTGTTTATTTATTTTGAACTAATGATTTTACGAGAAATAAATTTCGTAGACACCAAAAGTATAATAGACACATTATATTAAAAAACTATTACAAAATGCACACAAATTTATAAAAATTTGATAGAATAGTTATGGTCTTAAAAAGTATAACATTGTGAAAAAAAAAAATAAAGAGTTAGTATGTAGAAAAATATTATATTTAATATAAGAATATTAGAGAACAATTAAAGAAGGTAGGAAAAATGAACATTAATGAAATTATTGCAGAAGAATTAAAAGTAAAGGTTTGGCAGGTAGAGGCGGCAGTAAAGTTAATAGATGAGGGAAATACAATTCCTTTTATTGCCAGATACAGAAAACCTGTAACGGGAGAGTTAAATGACGAACAATTAAGAGACTTAGACGAAAGACTAAAATATTTACGCAATTTAGAAGAGAAAAAAGAGACAGTTATAGCTTCCATTGAGGAACAGGGAAAAATGACTGACGAATTAATGAAGCAGATAAAAGAGGCGAAGACTATTGTTGCAGTGGATGATATTTACAGACCATATAGGCCAAAAAGAAAAACAAGGGCAACAGAAGCTAAAGCAAAAGGTTTAGAACCACTTGCAAATATATTTCTTCTTCAAAAGAGTACAAAAACACCGGAAGAAGAAGCAAAGAATTACATTAATGAAGAATTAGGTGTGGAAACAGTAGTAGATGCAATAAATGGTGCAAAAGACATTATTGCAGAAGCCGTGTCAGATAACGCAGAATATAGAAATGCTATAAGACATACAGTAATTAAGCACGGAAACATAACTTCTAAGGCGAAGAATGAAGAAGAACAGACACCTTATGAAAATTACTATGATTACAGTGAAGCCATTGATAAAATTCCAGGTCATAGAATATTAGCAATTAATCGTGGGGAAAAAGAAAAAGTTCTTAATGTAAAAATAGAAATGCCTGATGAAAATATTATCAGGGTTTTGGAAAAATCCATAATTGTAGGACAGAATCATTTTTCAGATGTCTTAAAAGAAGCAATTGAAGATGGTTTCATAAGATTAATTAAGCCTGCCATTGAAAGGGAGATAAGAAACTCTTTAACGGAAAAGGCTGAGGACGGAGCAATTTCAGTTTTTGGACAGAACTTAAAACAGCTTCTTATGCAACCACCAATCGCAGGAAAAACAGTATTAGGATGGGATCCTGCTTTTAGAACAGGCTGTAAGCTGGCAATCGTAGATGAAACAGGAAAAGTATTATACACAAAAGTGATTTTTCCAACAGCACCACAAAATAAGGTTGAAGAGTCAATTAAGATTGTTTTAGATCTTGTAAATAAATACAATGTTAGACTTATATCGTTAGGAAATGGTACAGCTTCAAGAGAATCAGAAGCAGTTGTATGCGAAATAATTAAGAGATGCCCTACAAAATTAGAGTATGTAATAGTAAATGAAGCTGGAGCTTCTGTTTATTCTGCAAGTAAACTTGCAACAGAAGAATTTCCTAATTTTGATGTGGGACAAAGAAGTGCAACTTCAATGGCAAGAAGATTACAAGACCCTTTAGCAGAGCTTGTAAAAATCGAACCAAAGGCAATTGGAGTAGGACAATATCAGCATGACATGAATCAAAAGAAGCTTGAAAATGTACTTGGAAATGTTGTAGAAGATTGTGTAAATAATGTAGGTGTTGATTTAAATACAGCTTCAGCCTCTCTTCTTGAATATGTTTCAGGAATAAGCAAAGCTCTTGCAAAAAACATTGTTGCATATAGAGAGGAAAACGGTCAGTTTACAACAAGAAAGCAGCTATTAAAAGTTGCTAAATTAGGTCCAAAGGCTTTTGAACAGTGTGCAGGTTTCCTTAGAATCAGAAATGGAAAAGAACCTTTAGATTATACAAGTGTTCATCCTGAAAGTTATACAGTAGCCAAAAATCTTTTAAAGAAATTTGGTTACACAACAGAGGATTTATTATCAGGAAATGTTAAAATCGCAAAAGATGTGAAAGATATTAAAGCTGTGGCAGAAGAAATTGAAACAGATGAAATAACTTTAAGAGACATGATAGCTGAAATGGAAAAGCCGGGTAGAGATCCAAGAGAAGAAATGCCTAAGCCAATCCTTAAAAGTGATGTTTTAGATTTTGATGATTTAAAAGAAGGCATGGAACTAAAGGGAACTGTAAGAAATGTAATTGATTTTGGTGCCTTTGTTGATATTGGTGTTCATCAGGACGGTCTTGTTCATATTTCAGAAATGAGTGATAAGTTTATAAAACATCCATTAGATGTGGTATCTGTTGGAGATGTTATAAATGTAAAAGTATTAAGTGTTGATAAGCAAAGAAAGCGTATTCAGCTTACTATGAAATTATAATATAAGATTGCAGTTTGATGTAAGATGCGGTTTAATGTAAGATTGCAGTTTGATGTAAGATTGTAGTAGAAAAATGGTTTGCTTCCTATAAGGAGTCAAACCATTTTTTTGTATATTCAAGAAAGTTTTGTTCATCTTCTGTAAGAAATTTATCCTTATCCCATGCAATAGCAAGAGAACGGGATACTTTTTCTTTAAGTGGAACTATTGTAACTTTATCTGAATGTTGCAAATTGAAAAACTTTTCAGGCAGAAGACCAATCCCTTTATCCTTTTCAATCATATATCTAAGAGCCGTGTAATCATGGGTTTCAAAAACAACATTAGGAGTAAAACCACCATAAGTTTTACAATAGTTATCTGTAAAATCTCTTAAATTAATTGTTTTATAATAACTAACAAAAGGGAAGTCTGCCATATCTTTTATACTTAGAATAGATTTTTTACTTAATGGATTGTTGTTTGAAACTACAGCAACAATTTCATCTTCCATAAGTGGCTCATAGTTGTAGCAACTCATATCTTCTAATATTTGTATAAATGTAAAAGTATAATCTGGCTCTCTGCCGTCGATTGTTCTATTGGCAGTAGATACAAAAATATCAGCAGTAGACGTTAAAAAATCAGCAATAAGAAGTGATACAAAACGGCTACCGGCCTGAGTGTATATGGTTATGTTGGGCTTTTCTTTTTTTAAGAAATGATTGGTAGCATGGTCAATGTTATAAAGTGCATGCTTCACATATCTGTAGAAATATTTACCGTTTTCATTTAAAATTACTTTTTTTCCAATTCTGTCGAAAAGCTTTACTCCAAGTTCTGTTTCAAGTTTCTTTATTGTTTTGCTAATTGATGGCTGTGGAACGAGAAAGTTAGCCGCTGTTTCTGAAAAATTTTCAGTTTCTGCTGTATCTAAAAAATATCTAAGTTGTAATAATTCCATAAAAACTCCTTTTTATGTATAGATAATGCTAATAAGTATAATTTATTAATTGACATATATTATCCAATGAGAGGTATATTCCGATTATAATATAAAAAACATTAAAAATAAACAGTTTTTAGGCAATATATATACCCTGAAAGATATATAATATAACCTTTTTTGTATTTTAAAACAGACTAAAAAGAAGTTATATTAAAGATAAGAAGTTTGTTAGTACGAACACATATTAAAAACAAAGGAGAAGTTTGATTATGAAGAAGAGTATTAAGAAAATTTTTGCCTGTGTTTTAAGTATGGCATTAGCTTTTTCAGGAGTTAATGTTTCATATCAGAATACAAAGGCAGCAGAAACGAATGTAGTAAACGGAAAAAACAGCACTACATATTTAACTTCTAACGCCAATAATGGTAATGAAGGTTTTTTGTATGTAGGAAACGGATTTTCAGCAATTAATGTATGCAATGAAAATTATGGTAATGGAAATAATTTGTTAGGAAAAACAGCAACAACGGATGAAGTGGCTGTCTTGGTGAATTTACAGGGAAGTTATAAATTATCATCGGTAAAATTGTATCAGGGTTCAACAAATGCAAATTTTAATGATTCATATTGCAAATCTTTTAAAGTTTATTATTCAACAGAACAGGTTACAAAGGATAACAAGGGTGAAATTCAGTGGGAATTAGCCGGCAATTGTGATAACGGAACTATATACAATGGAAGCAACATCAAAATCAATACTGCAGAAGATGTTAGTGACAGTGGAGATACAGTAACTTTTGATGAGACAGCACAGAATGCAAAAAGTGTTAAAGTAGTATTTGATAAGGAACAGTGTATGGGAACAGGAAATGAATCAGGTAGTGGAACATTAGGCACAGTAAGTTTAGTATCATTACAGGTTTATGGTGAAAAAGTTGAAGAAACAACAGATGAAAGTCAGAAGGAAACTTCAACAACTACATCAACAAGCGAGACTGGCAAAGGTGATGATGGAGCAACAGATATTTTGTTTATAGGGAACTCAATGACATATTACAATACATTATGTAATGTAGTTCAGGAGTTAGCAAAATACTATGGACATAATATTAAATGTACAGCAGCAACAAACGGTGGTCAGACATTAATTAGCAATGCAAAATATGATAATGTATTATCAGCAATAAAAAAGGGTGGACATGATATTGTAATACTTCAGGATATTGTAGGAAGTTTTGACGGAGACAACTTAATGACAGGTGTTGATATTTTAAAAGGAATCATTAGACAATACAATCCGGATGCGAAACTTATGCTTTATATGCCATGGCCTGTTAAGGAAAAATTGACAGGAGAAAATTCAAAAGAGCCATATTTTGTACAGAATTACATTAAAGCAGCAAGAACATATGATGCAACATTAGCACCGGCAGGAGAAGCTTTCTATCAGGCATACGAAAATGGATATGACTATTATGTAGCAGATAATAAACATCCTATGCCACTTGGAACTTTTGTTTCAGCAACAAGTATATTCTATGCATCATATCCGGAAGAAGCAGTAAAAAAATTTAGCGAAACAGATCAGACAAAATTATCTGAAATAATTAACAATAATATTGCTTACTCAAATGCACAGAAAACTACATATGATTTAGAGCAGTTGAACTTTATTTCAAATGCTTCATACAATGCATCGCACAATGTAATAAATGCAGTAGCAGATAAAACAGGCAAAACGAAATATGAGTCAGTAGCAGGTTCATATACAGATCCTGATGAAGGAATAGATACAAGTGAAGCTATCGAAACTATGGGTGAAACTGTAGATAATAGTGCATTTACAAAAAGTAATGGAAACATTGCCATTGGATGTACTTCAAAAGCATCATCAGGAAATGCTAATTTGGCTTTTGATGGCAATACAGGTACAAGATGGGAGTCTGAAAAAGCAGATCCGCAATGGATTTACGTTGATTTAGGCGAAGCAAAAGAAATTGACAAGGTAGGCTTTGTTTGGGAAGGTGCATATGCATCAAAATACTATGTTCAAATATCAGATAATGGTGAAGACTGGAAAACAGTGGCAGTTGTAAGAGCATCTGATGCCAAAACAGTATCTATTGATTTGGAAAAAACATACAAGACAAGATATGTAAAAATGCTTGGAACAAAACGTGGAACAATATATGGTTATTCAATTTGGGAAATGGCTGTTTGGGAACATGAAAAAACTGAAGATAATACAACAAAAGAAACAAGTACACCACAGGAAAGCAGTACAATAAAGGAAACAGGTACACCACAGGAAAGCAGCACAACAAAAGAAACAAGTACACCACAGGAAAGTGGTACAACTACAGTTCCAGAAGTTACTACAACAAAGAAAGACAAAGTGTCAGAAACAACTGAAAATGTAACAACAGAAAACAATACAAAAGTTAGTACAACTGCTAAAAAGTCACTTAAGAAAACCAAGATAACTAAAAGAAGTAAGAAAAAATTAGCTTCAAAGAAAATCAAATTGACATTTAAGAAAGTAACAGGAGCTAAGAAGTATGTAGTACAGGTGTCAACAAGCAAAAAGTTTAAAAAGGTACTATATAAGAAAGTTGTCAGAAAGACAAAAGCTACTCTTTCAAGTAAGAAAATTAAAAATAAAAAGAAATTATATGTAAGAGTAAAAGCAGTAGGTGCAAGCAAATGGTCAAAACCTGCAAGAATTAAAATTAAAAAATAAAAAAGATTATAGGTAGATTGCGAAGATTTTCCATAAAAAATAAAAAGGTATTTTCAATAAATCATAATATACTAAAAGCTTTAACGCTGATAGTGGATTTATTGGGAGTACCTTTTTTAATGAGAAAAATAGAAATAAGGATAAAATGTTAAGTCTAGTAGGATAAAATTGACATAAGTATCACAATATGGTATATGTATAATGAGGGTTTGAAAAGCTTGAATGGTATTAGTAAAAAATCTAAAGTTCTAAAGCAAGTATGAAAAATATTTCCGAAATCCCTAAAATAAGAAAAAAATGTACAATAATTATAAAAAAGATTTATATACACAATTCATTATAATAAATAATATGTTGTTGAATTTATATTTTTTAAGAGAAAAAGGAAAATATATTTGGTCTTTATTACACTTAAAAATTCGAGATGAAAACCTGACAATACTATATTCTAATGTTAAAAAATATTAGTTGAATAGTACAAAGAATGGAGGTGTTGTTTTTGTAAAAATGGTGCTATGTCAAGATTTAGCACAAAATAATATGAGAAGTTATGTCAGCTAAGCAGCCGGCAGAGATTTAGCCCTCTCGTACAATTTTTCAAATTCGTCAGGAGACATATAATCACAATGACTATGAATTCTGACAGTGTTATAAAAGGTTTCGATGTATTCAAAAATCAGGTTGTATGCGTGTCTGTAATTCTTAATGTTAAAACGGTTAAGCCATTCTCTTTTTATGAGAGAATGGAAGGATTCAATGCAGGCAGTGTAAGGATAACCTTTATGAGAATAGCTGTGTTGTATGTTTTTTGTGGCTTCACGCCATGCCTGTGACACATACTGACTTCCGCGGTCGGAGTGTATTATTAAAGGTAAATCAGTGTTATGTATTGCCTTGGCTTTTTCAATTGTCTTTATTACAGTGGAAACTTCCATTGTGTCGGCAAGAGTCCACACAATTATCTTTCTGGCAAACAGATCCATTACACAGTTAAGGGACACAAAGCCGTCATTGGTCCAGATGTATGTAATGTCAGTACACCAGACAGCGCTTGGCAGTGGCTGACAGTTTGCATTTTAAAAAGGCTCTATATCCTGAACGTGAAACACCTAAAACCTTAAGCATTCCGGAGACAGAGACACGGTGTTTAGTAACTTTTGATGCCTCTACCTTTGCAGCAACCTCTGTATAGATGTCTTCGGTTAGTCTTTTCCCAGAATGCCTATGGCTTTTTTTAACGCATCGAGTGCGTCCTGAGTGTCACGGAGTTCGCGTTTAAGACGTGCGTTTTCCCTTTGTATTTCGGATTCGTAATTACCTGAACCGATTACGGGAATGTCGCCGTCATTGTTACGGTACTGTGACTCCCATCTGGCAAGGGTGTTAATGCCTATGCCCAGATTCTTGGCACATTGAAGTTGTGTGAGATCGGGATGCTCCTTGGGATAGTTAATGGCATCCAGTTTGAATTGTTTGGTATGTTGTTTTCTTGGCATAATGAGTACCTCATCTTGGTATTATATAATATTTTCAGGGGAATATCTCATTTTGTTTTGCACTATTTATATGCTAGCACTAAAATATATTAAAGTTGATTACAAAACGAAAATTGAATATCAAAGATACGAGTTGATTAAAAGGAGGAAACAAAAGTGAAAAACAGAATATTATCAATCACAACAGCAATAGTCGCAACGGTAGTAACAACGGTAGGAGCTTTCCCAATTCAAAACAATTATGCTAACAGTGTGCATAGTGAAAAGGAATTTGTTGCTATTTGTAAAAAAGGAAGTATTGATGAGACAGTGAAAAAAATCGATGGGGAATATGAAGAAAAAACTGAAGGAAATTGTCATATTTATACATTTGAAGGTGATGAGTATGATGCAAAAGTATTAAATGAAAAAAAAGATGTAATAGTTTCAGAAAATATTAATGTTTTTGCATGCCAGAAAAAACAAGAAAATTCTTACAAAAAAAACAAAGAGAAGGAATGGAATACAGAAATAATTAAGTCTAGTAAAAAGTGTGAGGGGAAAAGTAAGAATAGAATAAAAGTAGCTATTTTAGACTCAGGAATTGATTATTCGCCAGACATTAATGTGGTAGAGAAAATAAATATGGTTGATGATGGTGTGGATTGTGATATTTTTTCAGATATTACTGGTCATGGTACAAGTATAGCTGGTATTATATCATCAGAAGGTAAATCGGAAGCTATTGAAGGAATCAATAAAAATGTTGATATTTACTCTGCCAGAATTTTAGATAAAAATAATAACGCACCAATTAGTCGTGTAGTTGAAGCTATTTATTGGGCTATAGATAAAAAAGTAAATATAATAAATATAAGTTTTGGAACAAAGGAAAGTTCATCGGTGTTGAAAGAAGCAATAGATGAAGCAGTAAAAAACAATATTTTGGTTATCGCAGCGGCGGGAAATACTGGTTCTGAAGCATTATATCCAGCAGCATATGGTAATGTTATGTCTGTAGGAGCTATTGATTCAAATGGGATAATATCTGAGTTTAGTTCAAAAGATGATTGTATTGATGTTATGGCTCCAGGTGAGGATGTTAAATCTGTTGGTGCTTTTAAAGGAAGTATAATTGTTTCTGGAACCAGCATATCTGCACCACATGTTGTAGGTGTAGCTTCTTTGTTATGGGGAAAAGATAAAAATGTGCCAGCTGATTTTATACGAAAATTAATTGTTGAGAGTGCAAATAAGAGCAAAATAAGTAAATCTTATAAGGGAATTGTGGATGTTGAGTATGCATTTGATATATATGAAAAAGTAAAAAAACAGTATATGAGTGGTGAAAAATATATTGATGAAAATGAATACAAAAATGATACTGATATAGAAACAATGACAAATGATTATGTGACAGGTACGTGGTCATATGAAGGACATCGACAAGCAGCGAATGCAGCTGGAAAATTCAATGATTTAACTAGTGGCCAAATTCAAATTCTAAAATTAGGGGCTATTTATCCAGATCAAAAATTTGCAAGAATGACAGATAATCCTCAATGGCATACTGCCACAGTGAAAAATTATAATAATTATATTTCCAATTATAGATGTGCAACTATAATTGCGAAAAAAATAAAAAAAGGAACAGATATAAATACTACTAATATAAGTAAGCCAAAAGATATGCTTGAAGCAGACTATAAAAGAATGATTAAACAAGTTTCTGGAATAAAATGGACAAAGGAACTTATAGGTAATCATAGTTTAACAGATAAAAATAAAGGATTTTTTGCGATGGGGATGGCTATTCATGCGATTACAGATTCTTTTGCACATCAGGCATATATGAAAAAAAATGGTAAGTGGACACACTTGACTCATACTGACGGTGATGATACATGTGATAATTATACATATGATAAGTATAAAAACAGATTTAATTGTGCAAAGGAAGCGGCAGAGAATGCACTATATGTTTATTGTCAAAATGATACACCTGATCATTGGGATTATGTTGTAAATTATAAAGACTTTAAGCTGAAGAGATTGAAGAAATATACTTTAGCACAAGAAACATATGATGAAAATTTTGGTGATATGAATTATATTGAAAAAGGTAATATTGATTAGGAGGAAGTGTTTATGAAAAAAAGAACATTAAAGTATTTATTTTTAATTGCTACAATAATGTTTTGTGTAAGTAGTAATACAAAAGTACAAGCAGCATCAGATTTTGTTATTAAAAAGAGTGGGCAGGAGTACATACTGACAGAATATAAGGGAAGAGATACTACAGTATATGTTCCTAAAAAAGTAACTATTATAAACGGTGCTTTTAAGAATAATAAGAAAATCAAAAAGATTGTTTTATCAGATAAGGTAGATAGTATTTATGATGGTAGTTTTGATACGTTGAAGAACCTGAAAGAAGTAGTTTTTTCAAAAGGTTTAACAACAATAGAAAAAGGAGCTTTTAGAAAGTGTCCTAAAGTAAAGAGCATTAAAATTCCTAAAAAATGCAAATATATAGGTGATTATGCTTTTGCCGGATTGTCAGGTTTGAAATCAATAAAAGTTGAAAAAGGCAACAAATCTTTTAAAGTGTACAAGGGAGCATTATTTAACAGTAAGAAGACGGAGTTAATTTTCTATCCAAGAAAATATAGTGGAAACAAAGTATTTACTGTTCCCAAAACAGTAAAAGTTATTGCAAGTTACGCGTTTAAGGATAATTGCTATTTGGAGAAATTAATAATCAAAGGTGATGCTCACGATGGTGGCTATGATGACATGAAGGCGTTTACCAATATGAAAAAACTCAAGACTGTAGTGTTTAAAACAACACAGAAGAGAGATAATATTAGTTTTCGTAATTGCAAAAAATTAAAAAAAGTTGTCTTAGCTGAAGGAACTGAAAAGATTGTAGACAAGCAATTTTATGGTTGTAAAAATTTAACAACCATTAATATTCCAAAATCTGTGAAAATAATTGAAAAGAATGCATTTAAAGGTTGTCCAAAATTAAAATTGTAGAATGGAGAGAAAAGGCATCGAAGATAAGGTTATAAAAAACTTTATTTTCGATGTTTTTTTATGTAATGGAAAATTATTCTGGAGATTCTATTATGCCATAAAAGCTATAGATATGTCTATGAGATTTGGTTCTATAGCAAAGGAATAATAGAGTGGAATTTAGATATGCAAAATGGCCAAAATAAAAAATGTTAAAAAAATAAAAAAAGTGCTTGACAATTTTCGCTCAAAAGTATATATTAATAAAGCAGTTTGAAAGCAACGGGATCTTAGCTCAGCTGGGAGAGCATCTGCCTTACAAGCAGGGGGTCACAGGTTCGAGCCCTGTAGGTCCCATTTATAAGTTTTCAAATGACAATTTAATAATTAACACTTACGTGTTATTCATTGTGGCGAGATAGCTCAGTTGGCTAGAGCACACGGTTCATACCCGTGGTGTCGAGGGTTCGAATCCCCCTCTCGCTACTTTTTTGTTGCCCTAAAATATTTTTTTTGTTTTAGGGTTCTTTTTTTACCAAAACTAAGGGCTTAGATAACTTTTTTCGTTTTTATACATAATATAATGATTTTATTAAAAAGTGTGGTATAATAAAAACATCTTTGCGGAAAAATATAATTTAATAGGAGAATACTATGAGAATAGGGATGGGATATGATGTCCATAAATTAGTAGAAAACAGAAAATTAATATTAGGCGGAGTGGAGATTCCATACGAGTACGGACTTCTTGGACATTCAGATGCGGATGTTGTTGTTCATGCAATTATGGACGCGTTACTTGGTGCAGCAGCATTAGGTGATATAGGAAAACATTTCCCTGATACTGATCCGCAGTATCAGGATATTTCAAGTATTAAATTATTAATGCATGTAGGAAAATTATTAGAAGAAAATAATTACGTAATAGGAAATATTGATGCAACAATTATATGCCAGAAACCAAAACTTGCACCTTTCAGGGAACAAATGGTAAAAAACGTGGCAGATGCATTAAATATTAATGTGAATCAGGTGTGCATAAAAGCAACAACAGAAGAAGGGTTAGGTTTTACAGGGGAAGGACTTGGAATTTCATCACAGGCTATTGTATTGTTAGAGGAGAATATACATAACAGATAGAAGGCAAAATATGAAAGATTATCAATTACACGAAATAAAAATAGAGGACTACAACCAAATAAATAAATATTACAATTTAAGAAGACCGGAGACGGCAGACAGTAACATACTTGATTTGTTCCTTTGGGAGAATTGTTATCCGACATGGTATTTTACAAATGAACATGGATTAATGTGGGTGGCAAAGAGTGAAGATAATCAATACTATTCATCAGTGCCTTGTTGCAGGGAAGAAGACTTGAAAGAATGTTTCCTTGAAACACAGGACTATTTCAACAATGTATTAAAGAAGAAACTAACAATGTACCTTGTTGATAAGAAGGCTCTTGAAACTTTAGATTTGCCGGAAGATGAATATATAGTAATACCTGACAGAACATACTACGATTATGTATATGATGCTGAAAAACTAAGAACTTTCAGTGGCAAAAAATACCACAAGAAGAAAAATCATCTAAATGCCTTTAAGAAAGAATATGAAGGTCGATACTCATTTAAGATTCTAGGTAAAGAAAATGAAAAAGAAATTTTAGAATATTTGGAAAAATGGAAAGAAACAAAAAGTCATGCTGAAGAACATGAGTTTATAGACAGTGAAGCAAAAGGAATCAAATACATTTTGGATAATGAAGAAGTTTTTGATTACAAAATTGGCGGTGTGTATGTAGATGATCAATTAGAGTCTTTCTGCATAGGAAATTATTATGAACAGGAAGATATGGTTTATCTTCCGGTAGAAAAGGCAAATCCGGAAATAAGAGGACTTTATCAGTATATTTGTAGCCAGTTTTTAATTGAAGCATTTCCACTGGCAGGAAAAGAAAACAGAGAAGATGACATGGGAATTGAGGGCCTTAGAAAATCCAAATTATCATATAATCCTATTTATATGGTAGAGAAATACACAATAATTCAGAAGTAGAGAGAGTGGTTATGGTAAGATTACTTGAGAATAATGAAAAAACAAAAATAAGAGATTTGTATGAGCATTGTTTTGAAGAAGATACAAAAGAGTTTGTTGATTATTACTTTGACAAACGAATTCGTGAAAACGAAGTAGTGGTTAATGAAAAGGATGGCGAAATTGTATCTGCTATTCATTTGATTCCAAAAGATGCAGTTGTAGGAAACCTGAAAACAAATGTAACTTACATTTATGCAGTTGCTACATGGGAAAAATATAGAAAAAAAGGATATATAAAAGAAATATTTCAGGACGTTATTTCAAGTATGTTTTTAAATATGGATGTTTTTACATATTTAATTCCATCAAGTCCTGAAAATGCAGAAATATATAGAAAATTCGGTTTCGAATTTGTTATGGACAAGCGGGAAATGATAGAGAAAGAGCATAGAAGAAAGCCAAGCCATTCTGTTATTAGAAGAAAAGCCGAAAAGTCAGATTTAGTAAAGCTATCAATTTTTGCACAGCAGGCAATGGACAGTAACCATCGCATTGCTTTATCAAAAGATTTAGACTATTTTAAGCAAATGCTTGAGTTAGTTGAAGTTGAAAATGGCGAAATAGAGTTGTTTATCCAAAAGAAAGTAATTGTTGGGTACAGAATATTTATAGATGGTGAAATATTAGAAGAAGTGTTAGACAGCAGTTTGCAGACTCTTAGTTGGCAAAGTGATGTTAGAAAACCATACGCAATGGCAAGACTTATTAATATTAGAAAAACATTGAGGTTGTTATCTTTTAAGGATTTTAAAGAAAGAACAATAAGGATTACAGATCCGATTTTAAAGGAAAATAATGGATGCTTTAAGATGAATTTCCATCATGGAAGTGTCAAATTAGACAAAATCGAAAATCAGGAAGACGTAGATTTTGATGTTAGTATTGGGGAACTTACAGCACACATATTTGGCTATAAAGAAATACCAAATTTTCCAACGGTTTGTAAAAAAGACAGTTTTTTCATAAACGATTATGTTTAAGAAAAAGTGTTATACTTTAGAAATTGTGGTATTATAAAGAATTGTAGTGCCATAATTAATTAAGCATTTGACATATAAGATATTAAATTAAAAATATAATGCATATTATAGTAATTAGACGAATTTAGTTTGGAGATTAAAATGGGATTTTTTAAATTTTACAAGGAAGAAGTGGAAGTAATAAAGGATAGAGATCCTGCAATAAAAAAAGATATTGAAGCAATATTGTATCCAAGTTTTTGGGCGATTTATAATTATAGAAAAGCTCATAAACTATATTTAAAAGGAAAAGTTTTTAAAGCAAGACGCATATCACAAAGAACAGCCAGAAAAACAGGTATAGAAATTCATCCTGCAGCACAGATTGGTAAAGGACTATTTATTGATCATGGTCATGGTGTGGTTATAGGTGAAACAGCTATAATTGGAGAAAATGTTACCTTATACCAGGGAGTTACCCTTGGAGGTACCGGTAAAGAAAAAGGTAAACGTCATCCCACTATAGGCAATAACGTTATGATTGGAGCAGGAGCAAAAGTACTTGGTTCCTTTACAATAGGTGATAATTCAAAAGTTGCAGCAGGATCTGTAGTATTAGAGGAAGTTCCACCTAACTGTACAGTTGTAGGTGTTCCGGGCATTGTGGTAAAACAGGATAATGTTCCGGTTCAGCACAATGATTTAGATCAGGTACACATTCCACATCCTGTACAAAATGAATTAAAGAGATTAAATGATGAAATAGAAAAGTTAAAAAACAAATAGTCTACATAAAGGAGATAATATGAAAATTTACAACACTTTAACAAAGAAAAAGGAAGTTTTTAAGCCTATATCAGAAGAACAGGTTGGCATGTATACATGTGGACCTACAGTTTATCATTATGCACATATTGGAAATCTTCGTAGCTACATTATGGAAGACGTTCTTGAAAAAGAGTTACGTTATGAGGGTTACAACGTAAAAAGAGTAATGAACATTACTGATGTTGGACATTTATCAAGTGATGCTGATACTGGTGAAGACAAAATGCTAAAGGGTGCAAAAAGAGAGCATAAGACAGTTATGGAAATTGCCAAATTCTATACAGATGCATTTTTCTCAGATTGCAAAAAATTAAATATTAAAACTCCTGACGTAGTTGAACCTGCAACAAATTGTATTGATGAATTTATTAATATGATTAAGGTTCTTCTTGAAAAAGATTATGCGTATGTAGCAGGTGGTAATGTATATTTTGATACATCAAAGCTTAAAGAATACTACACATTAACAAGTCATGATGAAGATGAACTTATGGTTGGTGTAAGAGATGATGTAGATGAAGACGAAAACAAGAAAAATAAAACAGACTTTGTATTATGGTTTACAAAATCAAAGTTTGATAATCAAGAGTTAAAATGGGATAGTCCTTGGGGTGTTGGTTACCCTGGATGGCATATTGAATGTTCTTGCATTAGTATTAAACATTTAGGAGAACATTTAGATTTACATTGTGGTGGAATTGATAATATTTTCCCACATCATACAAACGAAATTGCACAGAGTGAGTCATTTTTAGGTCATAAATGGTGCAATTACTGGTTCCATGTGCATCATTTAAATGATAAGAGTGGTAAGATGAGTAAGTCAAAGGGAGATTTCCTTACAGTTTCATTATTAGAAAGTAAAGGTTATGATCCTGTTGTGTACAGAATGTTCTGTTTACAGTCTCATTACAGAAAACCACTTCAGTTTAGTTACCAGGTACTTGATTCTGTAGCTGCCGGCTATAAGAAGTTAAGAAACCGTATTGGAAAGCTTACAAATGATGGCGAAATAAATCAGGAATTAGTAAAGGAATACAAAGAAAAGTTCATTGATGTTGTTGGAAATGATTTAAATACAGCTTCAGGTATTACATTAGTATATGATGTATTAAAAGAAGATACTAATGAGGCAACAAAATTAGCTATTATAAATGATTTTGACAAAGTTCTTTCATTAGACCTTACAAAGGGTGCTATTGAAGAAAAGAAAGAAGAAAATATTGACAGCGAATTAGAAACATACATTAATGAAATGATTGCTAAGCGTGCAGAAGCAAAGAAAAACAAAGATTTTGCTACAGCAGACTCAATTAGAGATGAGTTAGCTTCTAAGGGAATTATTTTAAAGGATACACGTGAAGGAACAACTTACCATATTGAAAAGTAAGTTTAGCGAAAATGGAGATAATTCAAAACATGGATTTATTCGAGATAATAAAAAACAAAATGGAGTTAGAGGAGATAACAATTACTGATTATTCTCCTTTGACTTTGGCTTATATAGGTGATGGAATATATGAAATCATCATTAGAACAGTAATTGTTGACGAGGCAAACCGTCAGGTAAACAAAATACATAAGGCGGCTTCTAATCTGGTCAAAGCCCAAACACAGGCAGAAATGATTCATTTAATTATGGATGATTTAACAGAAGAAGAAGTGAAAATCTACAAACGTGGAAGAAATGCCAAGGCAATTACAAGAGCCAAGAATGCATCAATGTCTGATTACAGAGTTGCAACAGGTTTTGAGGCACTAATGGGATGGTTATATTTAACAAAGCAGTCAGACAGAATGATGGAACTTATAAAAATGGCTGTTAGCAGATTTAAGAATAACGAAGAAAATAAGAGAGGTTAATTTTGAGATACGAGGAATTTGTAATAGAGGGACGAAATGCCGTAATTGAAGCTTTCAGAGCCGGGAAAACAGTAGATAAGTTGTTTGTGTTGGAACATTGCAAAGAAGGTTCAATGAACACTGTTTTACGTGAAGCAAAAAAACACGATACGATAATTAATTATGTAAAAAAAGAAAGACTTGATCAAATGTCAGAAACAGGAAAGCATCAGGGAGTTATTGCATATATTGCAGCTTTTGAATATGCAACAGTTGATGATATTTTGAAAAAGGCAGAAGATAAAGGGGAACCACCATTTGTTGTTATTTTAGATGATATTGAAGATCCACATAATTTAGGGGCAATTATCCGTACAGCAAATTTAGCAGGTGCCCATGGTGTAATTATTCCAAAACACAGAGCGGCAGGACTTACGGCAACTGCAGTTAAAGCATCAGCCGGAGCAGTTAGCTACACACCGGTTGCCAAGGTTACAAACATCTCAAAAACAATAGAAGAGTTAAAAGATAAAGGTTTATGGTTTGTGTGTGCAGATATGGGTGGCACAACAATGTACGATTTAGACCTTAAAGGACCTATAGGTTTGGTTGTTGGAAACGAAGGAAAAGGTGTTAGCAGACTAGTAAAAGAAAAATGCGACTTTATTGCATCAATTCCCATGTTCGGAGATATTGATTCATTAAATGCTTCTGTGGCAACAGGAGTTTTGGCGTATGAAATCGTAAGACAGAGAATGAAATAAAAATACAAGCTACTTTCAAATGATTATGAAAGTAGCTTGTATAAATAATAAATAACTGAAATCAAAAAGAGTGCATTAAGTTTTAATGCACTCTTTTTAGCTATAAAGCTGCCTAGGGGACTTGAACCCCCGACCTCCGCCTTACCAAGGCGACGCTCTACCGACTGAGCCAAGGCAGCTTGCTGCAACAAATATTAGTATATAAAATTTATATTTTTTAGTCAACAGAATAATTTTCTTTTTGCACAAGTGTGCGTCCCTAATGGAGCACTTTGGGGGAATAAGAAAATGTGGATAAATTTCTTGCTGTATAAAACAGATATGAAATATATTAAAAAAGATCAAGAAAAAATGTTATATTCATATATTGTAAATAGGATAAATTTTTGATAAAATTTACAAGGAATGATAAATACGTTTCATTGACAAAAATGTTATATGTGATAGTATTAATTGATAGAAACTGAGAAAAGGGGAATACATTATGAACAAGAAAGTTTTATCAGTATTAGTTGACAATACATCAGGTGTATTGAACAGAATAGCAGGCTTATTTAGCAGAAGAGGATACAACATTGACAGCTTAACTGTTGGTGAAACTGAGAATCCACTTTATTCAAGAATGACAATAGTTGTAACAGGTGATGATGACATTCTTGAACAGATTATAAAGCAGATTACTAAATTAGAAGATGTTAAAAGAGTTGATGTTTTAGAACCATCTAATTCAGTAACAAGAGAACTTATTTTAGTTAAGATTAAGACAACACCTGAACAGAGACAACAGATTATGGCTATGACTGAAATTTTTAGAGCTAACATTGTAGACGTAGCAAAAGAAAGTGTAATGATTGAGATTACAGGTAGTCAGTCTAAGTTATCAGCGTTCTTAAGCTTATTAGAAGATTATGAAATATTAGAACTTGTAAGAACAGGTATTACAGGTTTAGCAAGAGGTATTAAATAAGGTTAAAAAGATTATTTTATAGTTAAACTATAATAAAATAAAAATATACATATGGAGGCAAAAAAATGTCAGAAGCAAGAATTTTTTATCAGGAAGATTGCAACTTATCATTATTAGATGGAAAGAAGATTGCAATCATCGGTTATGGTAGCCAGGGACATGCACATGCATTAAACTTAAAAGAATCAGGATGTGACGTAATCATCGGATTATATGAAGGAAGTAAGTCATGGGCAAAGGCAGAAAAGCAGGGATTTAAGGTATACACAGCTGCAGAAGCTGCAAAGCAGGCAGACATTATAATGATACTTATAAATGACGAATTACAGGCAGACATGTACAAGAAGGACATTGAACCAAACCTTGAAGCAGGAAACATGTTAATGTTCGCACATGGATTTAACATTCACTTTGGATGCATCAATCCACCAAAGGATGTAGACGTAACAATGGTAGCACCAAAGGCACCTGGTCATACAGTACGTTCAGAATATCAGGAAGGAAAAGGAACACCTTGTTTAGTAGCAGTAGAACAGGATGCAACAGGTAAGGCATTAGACATGGCATTAGCATACGCATTAGGAATTGGCGGAGCAAGAGCCGGAGTACTTGAAACAACATTCAGAACAGAAACAGAAACAGACTTATTCGGAGAACAGGCTGTACTTTGTGGTGGTGTATGTGCATTAATGCAGGCAGGATTCGAAACATTATGTGAAGCAGGATATGATCCAAGAAACGCATACTTCGAATGTATCCACGAAATGAAATTAATCGTAGACTTAATTTACCAGTCAGGATTCGCAGGAATGAGATACTCAATCTCAAACACAGCAGAATACGGTGATTACATAACAGGACCAAAGATTGTAACAGAAGATACAAAGAAAGCAATGAAGAAAGTACTTTCAGACATTCAGGACGGAACATTTGCAAAAGAATTCTTACTTGACATGTCACCGGCAGGCCGTCAGGTACACTTCAAGGCAATGAGAAAGTTAGCTTCAGAACATCCATCAGAAAAAGTTGGAGAAGAAATCAGAAAACTTTACAGTTGGAATGACGAAAGCGGCAAATTAATCAACAACTAA
>ERZ773169.354-NODE-354-length-61769-cov-5.450368_pt1 | contig 61769 bp, 56 predicted proteins | sample MGYA00580536_ERZ773169 | MGnify/ENA primary metagenome ERZ773169 (study PRJEB29015, sample SAMEA2737814) | human gut metagenome | biome: human gut; feature: human-associated habitat; material: faeces | place: China | collected 2012 ... | reverse complement strand
AACCCGGCCCTCGGCTGCAAGCTGCCGCCCAAGAAAGCACGGGAGATGCAGGTGCTGACACGAGAAGAGTTGCAGCGATTCCTCATTCAAGCGAAGTTTGAGGGCTACTACGAGGTCTTCCTTCTGGACTTGGCCACCGGCCTGCGTCGGGGCGAGTTGATGGCGCTGCAATGGGATGACCTGAACTTCAAAACCGGTGTGCTGAATGTGAACAAGCAGGTCTACGATGTGCGCGGTCAGCTCCAGATCAGCACGCCCAAGACGAAGAACTCCATCCGCAAGATCGTCCTGCCGCCTGCGGTGGTGGCAGTGCTGCGGGAGTACAAAAAGACGGTGGACTCCCGCTGGATGTTCCCGTCCCCGGTGAAAGAGGACTGCCCCATTACGCCCGGCGTGGTGCGCCGCAGACTGCAGCTCATTCTGGAGCACGCAGAATGCAAGCATGTTAGATTTCATGATCTGCGCCATACCTTCGCGACGCTGGCGCTGGAAAACGGCATGGATGTGAAAACACTCTCTGCTATGCTGGGCCATGTGTCGGCGGCCACCACGCTGGACATCTATACTCACATCACCGACGATATGCGGCTCACAGCCGCCGCCAACATCGACCGAAGTATCGGCAAAGCGGTGCCGCAGGAGGACGCTTCAGGGCCGGGGCAGGAAACTGCCCTGGCCCAGGCGGAAAAGCCGCGTATGACCGATTTCAAGCCCTATGTGGGCCGCAAGCGCAGATCCGGCACCGGCTGCATCAGCGAGATCAACGACCATCTCTTCGAGGGGCGCTACTCTCCCAAGTGGCCCGATGGTAAAAAGCACGCCCGCAATGTCTACGCCCACACCCGCGAGGAATGTGAGGAGAAGTTGAGGGTGCTGATCATCGAGATGAAAACCGAGCTCGCGGAGCTGAAGAAGCAAAGGGCGGAGGGAACACTGCCTCCGCAGGGACCAGAGGGCAAGAAAGGTCGGAGGAAAACGAAGAAGAGTAAGTAAAAAACACCGACATGGGTGCCAAGTAACCGGTGCCCATGTCGGTGTTTTCCTCTTTAACTATTTGGGTTGCTTATTTCGGTCAAAATACAGTTTTACTGTAAATGTTCCATATGTAACGCCATGGTCTTTGCCCAGATATTTACTTGAAAATTCGATGGAAATGTTATGCTGTTCGCAAATCCGTTTGGCAAAATGAAGACCGATGCCTTGTCCTGTCGAATCAAATTGTTGCGCACTCTCGCCGCGAAATCCTTTTGTGCCTAACTTACTCAGTTCGTCTGTTCGACAATATGGGCCTGTTGATTGAATTGTAACTGTAAGACAATCCTTGTCAGGCTCTTCAAAATTCACTGTAATCGGCTTATTATCAGGAGAATACTTAATGGCGTTTTCTAAGATAATAAACAAAAGGGTTTCGAAACTCTGGTGTATACGATAATTGTATGTGCTCTGAGTGTCTAAGGAAATCCAGACATTCTTTCTACTATACCCTTTTAAGAGCTTCCGCATCTTATCAAGCTTTTTAAAAATAACAGCATTATAGGACGCACCAACAGATAGTGCAGGGTTGAGAACAGTATCGAAATATTGGAAGCGGTTATAAACAATAAAACTATAAATATGAATATTCCGGATGATTCCAAGCAGCTCATCCACGCTATATCCTGTCCCGGACGCAGAATTCTCCCAGATAATATCACATTCAGTCTTAATTTGGCCATTCAATTTTCTTGCTTCATGCAAAAGCTCATTAACTTCTTCCATCTTTTGAGAGAGTCCGAATTTTTCTTGCTGGTATTCGCACTCGTTTTTAGCCAGAGAAACAAGTTCTTCAGCATCAAGAACTGGATTGAAAACTCTATTGTCTGATTGAGCTATTGCTGCTTGCTTTTTTCTATATGTGCTTCGCTCACGCAGGCCAGAAAAAATAAAAGTTGTATCGCAAGAAACATTATAAACAAAAGTAGAAAGACCATACGGACAAGTGTAAAATCCTGTGGTTTTACTAATCATATTTCTGTAGTGCGCTAAACATTTATCGTTTTTACAATTTTTGAGACAAAACGGCAACGCATGGATGAAGCTACCGTCAAAAAGCATTTCATCTTTGTATATTGGTAATAATGCCATCTTAAATACTCCCCAAAATCACCTTAGCACAAACAGATGCAGTAAAATCAGCAATCAACCCACGTGCTTTATCATTTGTCCCGTCAGCCAACTTGGTTAGATCCTCGAAATTTTTTGCTTTAATGGCTCTAACATATTTATCTTCCAGTTTTGCAACATATGCAGTGCTGACGCCGCATTCAAGTAAATGTTTGCGGAGTCGTTCCCATTGATAGATAGGATCCACTGCTTTTTGAATTTGTTCATCAACCAGCGCAGTCCAGTCTTCAATGGAAATGCCTTTACTAATGACTGCATCAGCAAGATTCATATATTCATTGTAAGCGGGATCATAACTACTTCCGGTATAAGCAATAACCTGTTTGGCAGGGTAATGGGCTTTAATTTCCTTGATGACAAAGGCACCTTCCTTTGTAGACCCCAAGTTCTTCCCGACCCCACGAATATCACATAACACAACGGCATAGGCAGAGACATCTCTGATATTATCTATATCCCTTTTATGAACTATACGAAATCCGTTTTTAATAAGATATTCTTCGGCAGCGAAGTCTTGGTCGTCGATAACAAGAATCTCAACCTTATTGCGCAGTTCAGCTATAGTCATATTTTGCAATGCAGTTACCTCAACTAAATCTGACAACTTATACTTAATAAAAAAGAAACTGGGAAAACCCATACTAATATACGCTCCTTTCTTGGGAATAATTATATAATCGAGTAGTGAAAATGTTTTTTATTATAAGCGTACCGACAACAAATTACAAGAACGCGCAAAAAGTCTGCATCCCCCTCAAATCCTGCGCCGCAATAAACAAGGAAAAAGCCCCCAGAAGCGATGCTCCTGGGGGCTTTGGTCCGAGTGGCGCGACTCGAACGCGCGGCTTCCACATCCCAAATGTGGCGCCCTACCAACTGGGCTACACCCGGATATTCAATTTCTATCATTATACCACGGCGGAGGGGAAAATCAAAGATTTTTCTGTCTGTGGTCATTCCTGTGGTCAAATCCGCTTTTATGCCGCTTTCGACAATCGTGAAAAATCCCGCAAACACAGGTGTCACAAGGCTTTGCGGCGTTTCGCCTTGCCCTGCCCCGGATAGCGCCACGGCACTCCCAAAGCAGGCGCGCTACCAACTGCGCTACACCCGGAAATATCGGCATTTAACACTATAGTAGTATATCAAACAGGACGCGCTTCTGTCAAGCATCTGATACGATTGGGTAAAAAGTTTTCTCCATGCGGCAAAGATGATTGACATTTATTATAAAAAAGAATATTATTTTATGTATATTTCCCACAACGGGAAGGGAGGAATAATATGAGCCGTTTATCAATTGAGACACCGGGACGTGCTGAAACCGTTGTCGAGGGGCTTTACCGTGACGTAGAAAGGCGTATCAGCGCAAGTCCTCCGGGGCTTTGTCCGGTGGATATGGCGCTTTCGTTCCTGCGCCTGAGCCATGCACAGACCTGCGGCAAATGTGTTCCGTGCCGCATTGGTCTGGGTCAGCTGACCGAGCTGTTGGAAAGCGTGCTGGACTCGACTGCAACGCCGGAGACGATTGACCTTATTGAAAAGACCGCGCGCGTTATTCAGGACACGGCGGACTGCGCCATCGGCTACGAGGCGGCGCGCATGGTGCTCCAGGGCGTGCAGGGCTTCCGCGACGACTATATGTCGCATGTTGAGCACGGCCGCTGCCTGTTCGGCTGGGACCATCCGGTGCCCTGCGTGGCGCTCTGCCCTGCCGGCGTCGATATTCCGGGTTATATCGCGCTCGTGCGTGCGGGACGTTATAATGATGCAGTTCGTCTGATCCGCAAGGATAACCCCTTCCCCACGGTCTGCGGCTATGTCTGCGAGCATCCGTGCGAGGCGCGCTGCCGCCGCAGCATGGTGGACGACGCGGTGAACATCTGCGGCATCAAGCGCTTTGCGTGCGATCACGCGACCGATATGACGCCCCCGCCCTGTGCGCCGTCCACCGGAAAGCGCATTGCCGTTATCGGCGGCGGTCCGGGCGGTCTGTCTGCGGCTTATTTTCTGTCGCTGATGGGACACAGGGTTGTTGTATACGACCAGCGTCCGCAGCTCGGCGGCATGCTGCGATACGGCATTCCGGACTACCGTCTGCCGCAGGAAAAGCTGGATCGCGACATCGAGTTTATCCTCTCGACCGGCATCGAGGTACATACTGATACCGCGATCGGCCGTGATATTGAGTTCTCCGAGATCGAAAACCAGTATGACGCGGTTTACATCTCCATCGGCGCACATAACGACAAGAAGATCGGCATCGATGGAGAAAACAGTGTCGGCGTTCATGCGGCGGTACAGCTGCTGCGCGACATCGGCGAGGGCCGCGTGCCCGATTTCCACGGAAAGCGCGTCTGCGTCATCGGCGGCGGCAATGTCTCGATGGACGCGACCCGTACTGCGCTGCGTCTCGGTGCGGCGTCTGTCACCTGTGTCTACCGCCGACGCATCTCGGATATGACCGCGCTGAACGAGGAGATCGAGGACGCACAGGCAGAGGGCTGTCAGATCCTTCAGCTTCAGGCGCCCGACCATATCGAGGCGGACGAGAACGGTCATGTTACTGCGCTCTGGACTCGCCCGCAGGTCATCGGCCCCTATGGCTCGGACGGCCGTCCGCGGCCGTATGACGCCGATGCACCGCTGCTGCGCACGCCGTGCGACATCGTTATCGTTGCGATCGGTCAGGCGATCGACGCCCGTCCGTTTGCACAGGTCATGCCGCTCGAGCGCGGCAAGATCAAGGCCTCCTCGGATGCCTTCGTCCCAAACACGCCGCACGTATTCGCAGGCGGTGATGCGGTTACCGGGCCTGCGACGGTGATCCGCGCGGTTGCAGCCGGCAAGGTTGCAGCTGCGAACATCGACGCACATCTCGGGTTCCATCATGTCATCCAGTCTGATGTTGAAATCCCGGCGCCCCATCTGACCAATCTGCCGGCCTGCGGCCGCATCGAGCTGCACAACCGTCCGTCTGAGGAGTGCGTGGGCAACTTTGAGCTGGTCAAGTGCGGCATGACCGAGCAGGAGGTGCAGCAGGAGACCTCGCGCTGCCTGCGCTGTGATCATTTCGGCTACGGTATTTTTAAGGGAGGTCGAACGAGCAAATGGTAAACCTGACAATAGACAAGATCGCGGTATCCGTACCCGAAGGCACGACCATTCTGGAAGCGGCGGCCTCTGTCGGCATTGAAATCCCGAGCCTGTGCTATCTCAAGGACATCAATGAAATCTCCGCCTGCCGCGTGTGCTGCGTTGAGGTCGAGGGCGAGGGCAAGCTCGTCCCCTCGTGCAACAATGTCGTGCAGGAAGGAATGGTGATCCATACCAATACGCCGCGCGTGCGCGAGGCGCGCCGCACCAATGTTGAGCTGATTCTGTCGCAGCACGACAATAAGTGCGCGACCTGTGTCCGTTCCGGTTCGTGCCAGCTTCAGAAGATCTCGAATGATCTCGGCGTGCTGTCCGTTCCGTACAAGAGCGATCTCGCGGCCGGCAAAAAGAGCTTCTGGACGACAACGTTCCCTCTCTATCGCGACGTCAACAAGTGTATTAAGTGCATGCGCTGCATTCAGATATGTGATAAGGTGCAGTCGCTCTCCATCTGGGACGTCAGCGGTTCCGGCTCGCGCACGACCATTGACGTTTCCGAAAATCGCTTTATCAAGGAGGCGGACTGTTCGCTGTGCGGTCAGTGCATCACCCACTGCCCCACCGGCGCTCTGCGTGAGCGCGATGACACCGCCAAGGCGTATTCCGCTCTTGGCGCTGAGGGCAAGGTGACGATCGTTCAGATCGCTCCGGCAGTGCGTGCAGCATGGGGTGAAGCCTTCGGCATGCCGACCGGCAGAGCCACGGTCGGTCAGCTCGTTGCGGCGCTGCGCAGTCTGGGAGCGGATTATGTGTTCGATACAACGTTCTCGGCCGACCTCACTATCATGGAGGAAGGGACGGAGCTGCTCCAGCGTCTGAATGCCGGAGACCTCAAGGACCAGCCGATGTTCACCTCGTGCTGCCCCGGCTGGGTTCGTTTTCTCAAAAGCCAGTACCCGGAAATGACCGGACGCCTGTCTACGGCGAAGTCTCCGCAGCAGATGTTCGGCGCGGTGGCAAAGAGCTGGCTGGCTCATCACCTGGGCATTGAACCGGAAAACGTTTACAGTATTTCTATCATGCCCTGCATTGCAAAGAAAGCCGAGCGCGAGCTCCCCGGCATGCAGTCTGCCGGCGCGGGCAGTGATGTGGATCTGGTGCTGACGACGCGAGAACTTGCCCGTATCGTGCGCGCCGAGCACATTGATGTGGAGCAGCTGGCAGATTCTCCGTTCGACGATCCGCTTGGCAACGGCTCGGGCGCCGGCGTTATCTTTGGTGCGACCGGCGGCGTTATGGAGGCCGCGCTCCGTTCCGCATACTTCCTCACCACCGGTGAAAATCCGTCCGCAGATGCGTTCTGCGAGGTGCGTGCGGCAGAAAATGAGAGCCGTCCGTGGCGCGAGGCTGCGTTCGACCTTGCAGGAACGACCATTCACTGCGCGGTGGCGAGCGGTCTTGCGAACGCGCGTCATCTGATCCGTGCGATCAAACGGCGCGAGGTTCACTACGAATTTGTCGAGATCATGGCCTGCCCCGGCGGCTGTGCAGGCGGCGGCGGCCAGCCGGTAGATGGCAGCGACCGCGAAAAAGCGGCTTCGCGCGGCGATGTGCTGTTCTCGCTCGACGAAAAAGCGGAACTTCGTTTTTCGCACGAAAACCCGGCTGTTAAGGCGCTTTATAACGAATATCTGTCCAGTCCATGCTCTGAACGGGCAGAAGAACTGCTGCACTGTGATCATTTTGCATGGCAGATGCCGCAGACAGGAATTCACGTTTAATCAATTATATAGAAAAGCCCTCGCAGAGAGAAGAAAGCTCTGTGAGGGCTTTTACGACTTGCAAGGAGGGTATTTCGCGCAAAGGCATCGTCATGTAAATGCGGCTGCGGTCAAAAGAAAAACCGCTCATTTCAACGAAACAAGCGGTTTAATTTGGTGGAGACGGAGAGGATCGAACTCTTGACCTCCACACTGCCAGTGCGTATTCGTTGTTGCAATATGCAACTGAATAGCTTTTAATATTCCGGAATAACGTTGGATATGCAATTGTTTGAGAACTTTATTGTGAGTTAATGAAAATGAGCTTTGTCTGTGTAAGCACCAAATAAGCACCAAATAAACACCAGAATAAGCACCGGATTTTCCGCAGCAAACCACCCGCTCGAACGCAGCTCTGCGCCGGTCTGCACCGCTGTTTTACCGAACGCTTGTGTGCCTGCTTTCACGCTCTGTAAACGGTACTGAGTGTGCGCTGTTAAACCATCTGCCGAGCGGGCAAAACGCGCACAGCGGGCATTACAGCCGCCGCACAGCTCTGCCGTTCTCACCGGCAAACAACGGCAGAGCAAACCGAAATCAACCATGCCTCTATCATTCATCGTTTGTCTTGTATCGGTCGTTACGAGAACTCCCGAAGAAATTGCAGAATTTCCTCGTCCGACGTCCCCTCGTCCCGGAACTGATTAACGATTGTCTGCTCCAACGGCAGATAATCCTGTTCGATAATCTCCGTTGCCGTCCGATTATCCCGCTCGAGCTGTGCATCTATCGCGCGGTTAATGAATCCGTTCAGGCTCTCGTTCCGCTGTTCTGCGTGCGCCTGCAATTCTGCCTTGTGTCCTTTGGGAACGCGCACCTTGATCTCGTCATACGCTTTCGCGTTATAGCGTTCGTTCGCCTTGCGGCGTGCTTCACTGATTGGCATATATACCATCTCCATTCTACCTTGATTATACCGCAAAGTCTACACTGGGTACAGTACAAATATATACGAATTTTACTGTGCAGATTCATACAGCCTGACCATTGAATGTACTGGGTACAGTGTATTATAATAGCGCTGTAAACGAGCTGTATGCGCTTTGAATCGTTCGGCATGAAATGATATACCGAGCGGGAGAGAACGCACATAACGCCCATCATAGAGCAAACAGGAGGAACATTACCATGAAAGAAAAGCTGACCGACAAGCAGGTTCTCGAAAAGATCGAAAAGTATATGCGCTTGACCAAGATGCCGGAAACGGATTACTACGATATTTCAATCGGAGAGATTACCGCCCTTGTGCATATGGAGGATGTATTCGCTGCTATTGCACGCGCATACGATTTTGGTCGCGCTCGCGGCTACCGTATGCACGCCGCCCGCTCGAAAGCGTAACAGAAATCCGACAGCAAAACAGCCGCCCCGAAAATGGAGCGGCTGTTCCAATAAGTGCTGATATTGATTCTGAAAGCAGGTTTCCGCAAGTAAAAACCAAGTTTAACCAAGTCAAAAGCTAAGTTTTGTTAAGTCGTTGTCCTCGTGTGTTCCCCGCAATTCTGTACATTAACGGCAATCTGCGTTCTTTTTGCTGCACTCTCTGCAATAAACCGCTGTGCTGAACAGATCAAAATCCGGTAACTCCTGTGCCATCTCGATAAGATCAACAGTATGTACTTTGCCGCACTGCGGGCAATAGGTGTATACCTCATGCTCTGCCAAATCTACGCGCTTTCCGTGGTGCTTGATAAAAAACATAATAGAAACTCCTTTTTATGTTACTACGTTAATTCTTCTAACTTCAATAAGATGCGTTCTTCCACGCTCCCGCCGTATTTCCACGCCTGCCAGCCTGTGCCGTGATATGCGCCCTCGCGAATGATACGCTCCCGGAAACGCGCCAGCCGCGGCGAACGCCCAAGCAGGAACAGCGCACGGCGTGTCTGCCGCCTTGCATAGTCCGTGCTGATGGACAGCCGCTCACTGGTCTGCGCAAGGGTCAAACCATCATAGAACCGCGCACGCACAACGGCCTGCTGCAGCGGTGTCAGGCGGGCAAATTCTGTGTCCAGTACGCGCCGCAGCTGTTCCTGGTAAACACGCTGTTCCGCGTCCTCATACGCCCATTCTGCTGTGCTGTCCGGTGTCAGTTCCCCTCGCGGTGTTTCGCTCCCGTCCTCGCCGGTGACAGGCTCGTCCAGACTGCACGCGCAGTTCAGCGGTTCGCGTCTGGTTCGTTCCGTCCGGTATCCGATCAGCTCGAAAAACACGCTCTTTACTGCATAGCTGAGGAACGACGCGAACAGCACCCCTCGTTCCGGTTCAAACCGCTGCGCAGCCTGCACGATGGCAAGAAAGCCGCATTGCTCCACGTCCTCCCATGTAACGCCTGCCTGCGCCATCCTCGCGCCCGCTCGAACATACAGCCGCCGGAACAGAACGGCAAGCAGTCCCCTGTTCTGCTCCCACAGCGCCGCCCGCGCGGCACGGTCTCCCGTCTTTGCCAGTGCGGCTAATTCTTCGTTTGTCAATTTGGGTAATACCTCCCCGCTGTGGTATAATGTAAACACGAGCGGGAAGGCGAACCCGGCCACTTTCGACCGGGTTCGGTTACGGTCAAATACCTAAACGCGCAGCAAGCAGACGGGCGGTCTTGTCGGCAACATCGGGAGACGGCGACAGTGCATCCAGTGCGCGGGCATACTGCCGCAGCCGTTCCTCCTCGTCCTTTGCGACAGGAAGAATGCCAATCAGTGCGGAAATAAGTTTAAAGCTCATAAAATCACCTCTGAATTTCAGCTAAAAATCCGGTTTTCAAGTCAAGCGCCAGCGTTACCGTACCAACCGCGCCGTGCCGGTGCTTTGCAAGAATACACTCGACTGTCACCGGCTGTCCCTCGTCCGGACGCTCCGCCCAGTACATATCCTCCCGGTGCAGCAGCAGAACGCCGTCTGCATCCTGCTCAATCGCGCCGCTGTCGCGCAGATCAGCCAAAGAGGGACGCTTGTCCTGCCGCTGTTCACTTGCACGGTTAAGCTGTGCCAAGCACAGCACCGGCACACCCAGCGAGCGGGCAAGGGCTTTCAAGTCGCCCGAAATCGCGGTTATTTCTTCATACCGGCTTGCGTGTTTTCCTTCCGGTTTCAACAAGCCGAGATAGTCGATCACGACAAGCCGTAGTTCTTTGACCTGCCGCGCCAGTGCACGAACATCGCTCACAGAGCACCGAACCGCCTTGTTAAGATAGAACGGACTGCGGTTCAGCCGTTTGAACTCCTGTGTCACACGTTCCATTTCCCTATCTGTCAGCGTCCCCATCAACAGACGGTTTGACGGAATACCCGTTGCGCGCGCAACGCGCCGGGCAGTAAGCTGCGTCGCGTCCATTTCGAGAGTAACGAACAGCACACCACCCATATTCTGCGCTACGGTATCAGCGATTTGCAGCGCAAGCGTGGTTTTGCAGCAGCCGGGACGTGCCGCCATGATGTACAGGCCATTGTTCAACATACCGCCGCCGAACAACGTATCCAGTCCGCTAATACCGACTGGCACGTAAACCGAGCGCCCGCTTGTACGCTGGTCATAGGCGTTGTAAAAGTCCAGCGCCGCCGCTGTTCCGTCGATCAGTTCACCGCCGCCGCTGCTGTCGAGCTCGTCGAGCACCTTTGCCGCATCACCTGCAATACTGTTCGGTTCATCACCGCTGTGCGCCCGCTCGACCATGCTTTCTCCTAGCTGCGCCAATGCCCGCAAGCGAGTACTGCGCTTGATGGCTGCTATGTTCTGGTCGAGCGCAGCAGGAGCACAGGCAACGTCCATCAGCTGCATGAGATAGCCGCGTTCTACACCGTCCTGCTGCACCAGATCGGCCACAGCGGGCGCGTCGGGTGTCTTGCCCTCTGCGTCCAGCATACGCGCTGCGTGCAGGATTGCACGGCTTGCATCGCCTGCAAGGTCGGTTTCGTGCAGCGTGTTCAGCACTGTGCCCCACAAGGGCGCGTCACACAGGCAAGCGCCCAGCACCGCATTTTCCGCGGTTAGAATATCTTCATTCGTCATAAACAGCCTCCCTTTCTCCGTTCTCATTGGTAGACCAGCGCAGTTTAGGCGTATCTGATCGAGCGGGCGCATCGTTCTGCGGCGGTTCATCCTCCCAGCGCCGCCCGTTGAGATAGCTTGACGCATAGGGTACAAACTGCCCGCCGTTTTTTAACCAGTCCGGCGACTGCTTTTGCCAGTCAAGCGCCGCAAGGATTTCTGCAAGCAGCTGCTCATTAGGGCATAGTTTGCTGAACGCCTTTTGCGCCTTAGCTTTGTCTTTACGCTTGGGATACGCCGCCCAGAATTGGGCGAATAAACTCTCCTTAGCTTTTTCGTTCTCCTTCTCTTTGGCAGCCATCGTATGCGAACGCACATTTTCGCATACGATGGCATTGCGTTTGTCCCAGCCTGCAAGGGCGTTTTTTCGATTTTTCTCACAGCGATCTGTATAATTAGCAACATCTCGATCAAGTTGAGCGCGCATACAGGAGAACAGCATAGCCATCGCAGATGCTGGCGCAAAAGCAGGCAGTGCGCCGGTTTGCGCGTACTCCAGAAGCGCAAGAATCAGTCGTCCGCGTTCATCATCGGGGAGCATAGCAAGCTGTTCGGCATAGGAGAAATAAAGCGGCACATAAGCACGCGCCATCGAATCACCACCGTTCGCTTACCGGGCGAATCCCGCGCGCCGTCTGCGCCTCGTCCGCAGGCGGGTTCTCCAGATAGGCGCACAGCGCATCGAAGTTCACCAGCCGCCGCTTGCCCGCACCGACAGGGACAGACGGAACAGCGCCGGTTTTGACCAGCCGACGGATGAACGACAGGCTGACCGGCGTTTCTGGGTCGAGCTTTCGCAGCTCCGTCAGCGCATCGGCGGGAAAGCGCATGCGGACAGCATTCATTCTTGCACCTCCTTCCGCAGAACCTCTAAACCGCGCTTGACACGTTCCAGCCGTTCGCCCTCGAGCGGGTGACGCAGCCAGCGCCCTAAAGTCGGCTCAGATACTCCCACAGCCTCGGCTAAACGCCACTGCGTCGCATTTAACTCAAATAAAATTTTCAACACATCAGACTTTTTCATTCTTGACAACTCCTCTCGTGTGCTGTATGATGATCGTGACGAATTACCTTACATTTCGATTATACGACGGTAATTCTACGTTGTCAAATAAATAAGACCGATATATGTAAAACGCAAGTAATTCGACGTAAAGGAGCGAATAACATGGCTCGTGTAAAGCAAAACCCCGCAGAGAACTTCAACAAGCCGTTAGCGGTACGTCTAAGGGCGCTTATTGATGAAAGCGGACATTCCAAAGCGGATTTAGGGAAAGAAATTGGTGTTTCTCGACAGGCAATCAATGATTATACCCTCGGAAACAGCGTACCGGACGCAAATAATCTTCTGAAACTTGCAAAGTATTTTGGCGTAACCTCGGATTATCTGCTCGGATTAGAGCCAACACGCGCCCATGAACAAGCGGGATTTGCTGCAAGTCTTGGCATAACAGATGCAACTATGCAACGACTGCAACAGGCGATTGGCTATTTACATGAGGGCAATATGGATATAAACGATGCACTAAACGCTTTACTTGCGAGCAGCAAACTGCCTGCTTTTTTAGTTGATCTTAGTAAGATAGCGGAAATGAAAAATGAGCGACAGAGAATGGAAAAATCGCAATCTGCTGAGGAATATTATAAACACATAATTATGGCAAACAACTTAACTGCCGCCACTTATAAAAATGAGAAAGCGGTATTTTTGCAACCGCAAGCCTATGTTGATTACCGAATGTATCTTGCAAAAAAATCTTTTGATGAGATAGCAGACGATATTCTGAACCGACTGATCGAAAAGGAGGTCTGACCATGGCAACCATCAAGCAGCGCGGCGACAGCTACAAGATAACCGTTTCCTGTGGCTACGATCTGAACGGCAAACAGATACGCCGTCACCTGACATGGACACCCGAACCGGGCATGACCAAGCGCCAGCTGCAAAAGGAACTCGACCGGCAGGCTGTGCTTTTCGAGGAAAAGTGCCGAAACGGTCAGGTTCTTGACGGCAATATCAAGTTTGCCGAGTTTGCGGAAAAGTGGTTCGTGGACTATGCCGAAAAGCAGCTGCGGCCGCGAACCGTCGGCAGCTATCGTGAAATGCTCCCCCGCATCAACGCGGCGCTGGGTCATATGCGCATGGACAGATTGCAGCCGCATCATATCATTTCGTTTTATAACAATATGGCTGAAATAGGCGTGCGTGAGGACGGCAGGCAGCATTGCAGAGTGGATTTGAAAGTGCTGCTGCGCTCCCGCTCGCTGACGCAGACGAAATTTGCCGAGCAGGCAGGCATTTCGATTGCCACGCTGTACAGCATCAACAAGGGGAACAACGTTTCGAACGAAAGCGCGGAACGCATTGCACGGGCGCTTGAAATGCCGCTGACTGACCTGTTCGAGCCGACGAACAAGGACAGAAAATTAGCAGGAAACACCGTGCTGCATTATCATAAGCTGCTGTCCTCTATTCTAACTGCGGCGGTTCGCTGGCAGGTTATCCCGTCCAATCCGTGCGAACGTGTCGCGCCGCCGAAAGTGGAGCGCAAGGAAGCCGTCTATCTGGATGAGGAACAGGCGGCAGACCTGCTTGCAGCGCTCGATAAGGAAAGCATGCAGCATCAGGTGATCGTGAAGCTGCTGCTGTTCACGGGTATGCGGCGCGGCGAGCTGTGCGGTCTGGAATGGAAAGACATTGACTTCGAGCGGGCGGTTATCTTTGTGCGGCGTTCGTCGCTGTATATGGCAGGCCGGGGCGTGTTTGAGGACGAGACAAAGAACACTTCGTCCGAGCGCTGCATGAAGGTTTCCGCTGACGTTGTGAGTATGCTTAGGGCATGGAGAGCCGAACAGTCAAAGCAGCGTCTGCGCATGGGCGACCAGTGGCAGGACAGCGACCGCTTGTTCACTACATGGAACGGCGCACCCATCCGACCGGACGGCATAACCGCATGGTTTCATAAGTTCGTGACAAAGAACGGATTGCCGCCGATTCACATTCATTCTCTGCGGCACACGAACGCAACGCTGCTGATTGCCGCCGGTACAAGTCTGACCACTGTTGCCGCGCGGCTGGGACACGCGAACTCAACCACCACCAGTAAGATTTACGCACACGCCATCAAGTCGGCAGATCAGGCCGCCGCCGAGGTCTTGCAGGATATTCTTCACCCGGTCAAAAAGCAGGCATAACAAAAGGGCGCTCCCCATGCGGGAACGCCCTCGTTTTTTGCACCATAAGCACCAAATAAACACCAAACAGGATTTCAGAAAATCTCAAACCAACGAAAAAGTAAAGAAAAACCGCTCGTTTCAACGAAACAAGCGGTTTAATTTGGTGGAGACGGAGAGGATCGAACTCTTGACCTCCACACTGCCAGTGTGGCGCTCTCCCAGCTGAGCTACGCCCCCAAATCATCTGCCGATAATGACTATCAACACGATGATTATATACCATTTTTTACAGTCTGTCAACACAAAAAGGCAAAGTTTTTTATACGATGCCGAACAGGCGTCTGCCGTTTTCGGTCGTGATACGTTCGACATCCTCGACCGGCATTCCCTTGATCTCTGCAATCTTCTCGGCCATTCGGTAAATGTAAAGTGACGAATTTCGGCGGCCTCGGAACGGCTCGGGCGCCATGTAGGGCGAGTCGGTCTCGACCATCAGCCGCTCGATCGGCACCTCGCGGATGACTTCGATCGCTTTTTTCGCATTTTTAAAGGTGATAACGCCGGTGAAGGACAGATAATAGCCGCGCTCAAGCAGCTCACGCGCCATTTCAACGTGACCAGCATAGCAGTGATATACTCCGATCACATCGGGATAGCGGCGCGTGATCTCCATGCAGTCGGCGTGGGCATCACGGTCATGGACAATGACCGGCAGCTTCAGCTCGCGCGCCAGCTCCATCTGACGAGCGAAAACAACCTGCTGCCGTGCGCGCGCACGCTCTTCCTTCTCCCAGTAATAATCCAGACCGATCTCTCCGATGGCACGAACACGAGGCTCGCTCTGCGCGAGTGTGCGGATTTCATCCAGTGCCTGCGTCCATCCATCCTCGATATTCTCCGGATGCAGGCCGACCGCAGCATAAACAAACGGATAACGGTTTGCGTAGCTGACTGCCTTACGTGAGGTTTCTGCATCGCAGCCGGGGTTCAGGATCAGACCGACGTTGTTTTCCGGCATGGACGCGAGCAGCGCGTCGCGGTCCTCGTCGAAGCGTTCGTCATCATAGTGCGCATGGGTATCAAACAGCATATTGTTCTCCTTAAATCCAGCCGAAATGCTTGCAGGCATTCCACAGGCCGTCCTTGTCTACGTCGGTCGTGATGTAGTCAGCTTTTGCCTTGAGCGCGTCTCGCGCATTTCCCATCGCAATGGACAGCCAGCCCTGACCGAACATACACAGGTCGTTCATGCCGTCGCCGAACACGACAATATCCTCGTCTGGGATATGGTACAGCTTCTGCACCTTTCGAATGCCGCGCTGCTTTTCCTTCGGCTCGACAAAAACGATTTCGGGGTTATAGCGGACGAGCGGCAGCTCGCCCGACTGCATCTGTTCCTCTTCGCCGATCGGACAGCGGAAATAGACCTTGTACAGATGGTCGAGGACGTGGTAATCGTATCTCGGATCCCAGAGTACGGGAAAATAGTTTTCCGGCGCGAGGGACAGATAATTCCTGTCGCTCGTCACGCACAGCTTTTCGTTTTCCGGTGAAATCGCCCACGGAATGCCGTTGCCCCGCAGCCAGTCCACGAAGCGGATGCATTCCGACGCCGGAAGCGACTGCATCTCGAGAATTTTTCCGTCAATGGTCACGCTCCAGCCGCCGTCGGCGACGATATTGGTAAAGCCGTAGCGATCCGCGACCGTTTTCGCGGAGGCCTGAAGCCTGCCGGTGGCGATAGCGGTGAAATGCCCGGCCTGCCGAAGCAGGTCAAGGCATTTCACCGCACTCTCGGGCATCGTCGTGGTAAGGCCGGTGGATAATGTGCCGTCGATATCGAAAAAGAAATATTTTCTGCGCATATTTCCTCTCGAATATCAGACATTGAAGCGGAACAGCACGACATCGCCATCCTGCATGACATATTCCTTGCCTTCGGAGCGAACGAGACCCTTTTCGCGTGCGGCCGCGAGCGAGCCGAGCTCGATGAGGTCTTTGTAGTTGATGACCTCGGCGCGGATAAAGCCGCGTTCAAAGTCGGAGTGGATCTTGCCGGCAGCCTGCGGCGCCTTGGTGCCCTTTTCGATGGTCCAGGCACGGACCTCCTGCTCGCCCGCGGTCAGATAGCTCATCAGACCGAGCAGATCGTAGCAGACCTTGATCAGGCGGTCAAGACCGGACTCGTGCAGACCAAGCTCAGAAAGGAACATCTCCTTCTCCTCTGCGTCCATGCCTGCAATATCCTCTTCGAGCTTTGCGCAGATCGGCAGGACCATTGCGCCCTCCGCGTCTGCGATAGCCTGTACAGCCTTGAGACGCTCGTTTTCCTTGTCGTTGCCGGTAAAGCCTTCCTCGTCCATGTTGGCCGCATAGATGACCTTCTTTGCGGACAGCAGGTCGCTCTCGTTTACGACGCGGTCGACATCCTCGTCCTCGCCGAAGCCCTCAAAGGTGCGGGCGGTCTTGCCCTCCTCCAGATGTGCCTTGAGCTTTTCCAGAATGTCTACGTCGAGCAGCAGCTTCTTGTCTGCCTTTGCCGCCTTGCGCGTACGCTCCAGACGGCGTTCCAGATGCTCGATGTCCGCAAGAATGAGCTCGAGATTGATGGTCTCGATGTCGCGCGCCGGATCGACCGAACCCTCGACGTGAACGATGTTCTCGTTGTCGAAGCAGCGGACAACGTGTACGATTGCGTCGACCTCGCGGATATGGGACAGGAACTTGTTGCCCAGACCCTCGCCCTTGCTTGCGCCGCGGACCAGACCGGCGATGTCTACGAACTCTACGACAGCCGGGGTGGTTTTCTTCGCGTGATACAGATCGGTCAGCGGCTGAAGGCGCTCATCCGGTACCGCTACCATGCCGACGTTCGGGTCGATAGTGCAGAACGGATAGTTTGCGCTCTCCGCGCCCGCCTGCGTGATCGCATTGAACAAAGTGGACTTGCCGACGTTAGGGAGACCGACGATGCCGAGTTTCATATGTTTTTCCTCCAAATTCTCTAAAGAGCACGGAAAGGCGGCCTCCAAAGGGCACGCTCCTCCCGTCTCATTTTTTGTCTTAGATTAGTATACCGCTTTTTCTGGCATTTTGCAATGTTTTGCGTTATACTATTGGCAGGTGCCTGCGGAAAATCCGTCTGCGCCGGGCGGCGAGCCGCTCTCTTGAATTCTGGAAAAGGTGATATATTATGCCATCCTATGCCACCTGTCATATTTTTGCTGCTACGGTGCAGCGCGTTACGAGCGATGCGGTCGCCCATATCATCGACTCGGCTCCTTCGGCCTACCGGTGGGGCGCGCAGGGAGTTTCGCCGCTGCGTATGTATCATGCGCCGCTGCCGTCACCGCTGCACCATGCTGCCGCTGAGCTGCGTACCCAGCCGCCCGCCCGGTTGTTCGAGGCGCTGTGCAGGGCGGCCTGCGCCGCACACAATACCGCTGCGCTCGCGTATGTATTCGGCTTCTGCACGAACTATGCGCTCAGCCGCGTGACGAGCCGCTTTATCGACGAGCAGGCCGACCGGCTTGCGACGTATATGCCCGGCCTCTCCGCTGCGGCGCGCCGTCAGCTGGCCGCGAGCGACATCGACGGCATCATGATCGAGGACTACATTGATACCGCATCGGCCGACTACGCGGCGTATCGTCTGCTGGATGCGGACGCACCTGAATGTACCGCCGCCGCCCGTGTGCTCGCGCAGGCGGTGCATGCAACGCTCGGTACGCACGTCTCCCCTGCCGCCGTTTACCGCGGCATGCACGATATGCGGCATATTCTGCGGCTTGCACATGGCGGCGCGCCCGTGCGCAGCAGATTGCAGAAGCTCGAGCATCTGCTCGGAAGGAGCGGCATGGCCTCCTCGTTTATCCGGCCGGCGGAGCCGCTTGCGGCGGACTGTGCGAATCGCGAACATCGTCCGTGGCAGAGTACAAACGGCGAGCGCACGGAATCGTTCGGCGATCTGTTCGATGCCGCTGTTCCCCTTGCCGTTTCGCTCCAGAGAGCGGTTCTCGATCGATATTTCCAGGACAAGCCGCTTGATCCGCGGTTTTTCCCCTCGGATTTTAATGGAAATTCTGTAAAAAACGGAAAATAACCGGCTGACCGTCGGGAAATCAGACACGCTTTGACGATCCGGCGACAGGTTTCGTGTGACTTTATCCTTTCAAGTGCGTATGCTGTCATTGTTACCGAATTGTAACCAATGATCTTCTTGAAAGGAGGTATATGGACGGCTTCGGCTGTCCATACTGCCGTCATGCGAAACCTGTTATCTTTTTTTCTCGGGATTCTTTCCGACCTGCTCTACGTGTTTGTCTGTTCTGCGCTGTTCCTCGACCGTGCGGTTACATTTGTCTGGGATGCCCCGCTGCGACGGCGAACAGGCGCCATCATACATGCACTCGCGCGAAGCCGCGCCGCCTCGGCGGCACTGATCTTCATTCCGTGCTTCCTGCTTCCCTTTTCGCTCCTCACCCAGAAGGGCGTGCTCATTCTGGCAGGAGACAGGCCTCTCGGCTTTGTGCAGGATGCGGACATGCTCTCCGGCACGGTGCATGAGATCGAGGCGAGCGCCTCGGCAGCGTCCGGCGAAACCTATTCCCTTCCCTTCTCGCTGAGCACCCGCTCGATGCGTGCGCCGCTTTGTGAATTTCTCGATGAGAACGCGCTGCGCACAGCGCTGACGGAACAGAGCGGTGAACTGGACACGCTTGCGGTGATCTCGATCGACGGCACGCGCGCTGGCGTATGTCATAATGCTGAGGAGGCACAGACCCTGCTCGACCGCGTCAAGCGGCTTTATACCACGCAGGCTGACAGCAGCGCGGATTTCGTGCAGCAGGTCCATGTGGACAGCGTTGTTGCGGAGAGTCGTCTTGCAGGCGAGCCGCAGACGGTTTTTGAGACTCTGTCCGACCGCCTGGACGTCCGTGCGCGCCGCTCTGTCACCTACACCGAGACCATCCCGTTCGGCACGGTAACGCGCGAAAATGATGCAGAGTATCAAGACTACCGCGAGACCGTCCGGCAGGGGCAGACCGGTGAGGCGGTCGTGACGGCGGAGATCCAGACGCTCGACGGCGAGGAAAACGAACGCACCATTGTCGCACGCACCGTGCTGCGGAGTGCATCGGACGAGATCATCGAGGTCGGCACAAAGAATATCGGTATCGGCACCGGCAGCTTTGTGCGTCCGGTCTCGGGCTATACCTTTACCTCGGCGTTCAAGTGGCGCTGGGGCCGGCTGCACAGTGGTGTCGATCTGGCGGTGCCTGAGGGAACGCCTGTCCGCGCGTCTGACAACGGAAAGGTTATTCTTGCGGAAAATTCCGGCGACGGCTACGGAAACTATATCATTCTCGATCATGGCAACGGCTTCAAGACTCTGTACGGCCATAATTCGGCGCTGTGCGTGTCGGTCGGAGACATCGTGTCACAGGGCGATCTGATCGCCTATTCGGGAAACACCGGCAACTCGACCGGCCCTCACCTGCATTTTGAGATTCATCTCGATGATGAAAAAGTAGACCCGGAGCGTTTTCTGTCCTTCTGACGCGCAAACACCCTGCATGCTTTTATTTCATGCAGGGTGTTCTCTTTTATTCTTGTGTTTTGTCATGCGGCTCGTCCGTAGAGCCGTCCGTCTGCGTCTCGGTTTCGGATTCAGTCGGCGCGGAAGAGCCGGTCGGCTCCCAGTCGAAGTGCATCGGCTGCGGCTCGGGAGTCGCGAGATGATCGAACATGGCGATGAACGAGGTCTGGTAGTAGCTGTTTACAAAGCTGCCGACGACGAGGCCGACGCAGAGCGCCGCAATCAGAGACACTGCCATGACTGCAGTGCCGAGGCCGCCGCCGATCACCGTCAGACCGAGCATGCCGAGCAGGAAGCACAGATAAACCGACGCGAGGGCGAGCAGGTTCCAGCCGAGAAAGCTGAGTTCAAAGATGAGAAGTGCGCCGAAGCGGCCGCGGAATACGGCGGAGGCATCACGGGTTGCATTCCAGACGCCGTACTGCTCGTTGTCATGCAGCACGACCCAGCCGGCGCTGTAGGTCATCAGCTTGATGTTGATCAGGAAGCTGACCAGCCCGTAAACTACATAGAGTGCGATCAGTCCGCCGGTCATGCTGTCTGTGCTTCCGGTCATGAAGCTCATCGCGGAAACCGCAACAGCGCCGATCGTAAGCAGAATGGTCGGCGGAACGGTCCACATCAGACTGCGCAGGAACAGGCAGAACGACATGCGGATGCCTGTCCAGAGCGATGCGCCCGAGGTGATCGGCTGAAGGACTGCGCCCGCACCCGGACGGCCGCCGCGGGTGAGGTCGGTGTAGAACCGCATAAGGCCGAAGGTGAGCGGACCGGAAACGACGAGCAGCAGCAGCACAGCGGTAAAGAGACCGCTGCCTGTGCCGCGCAGCATCGCCTGCGCAACGGCGCTCTCATCCGCCCCTGCCACCAGCAACGCAAAAGACGAGCCGAACATGGTCAGGTAAACGATCAGCATCAGCAGGATGATCGGCAGCGAATACAGCACATTTGCGCCGATGCAGGAGCCGAGATGCGCCGCGACATGCGCTTTGCATTTACGCTTGCATTCTTTTCTCTTCTGGGCATTCCATTCTTTCATTTTTCTCTTCCTTTCGGTCAGCTTCCGGTGCCGACACATACTATCTCGTCGCGTTTGGAGTAGGTGGATTTGTTTGCAAGCACCTCGGTCGTCTTCCCATTTTCCGTGATGACCTTATAGGTGCGTGTCGAGTAGCCGGTGATGCCCGAGGTCTCGACCTGCGTTTCTCCTGCTGCAAGCGAGCTGTCCTGCTTTTCGACCGTTTCCGGCTTGTAGGTTTCCAGCACCTCGGTACGTGTTGCGACCGTCTTGTCGCTCGTTTTGGTGCCGATAATGGTCATGATCATCTGTCCGTCGGTCTGTTCTGCCAGGATCTTGATGGGATAGGCAGTGTTATTCGCGAAACGGAAATCGAGATTGCCGTAGTCCACGGTCGCATCCTCGCCGAGCGGCGTGTAGGAAACGGTGAACGAGTGATTGTGACGCTCGACGACCTCCAGATCCGCGCGCAGCACGGCCATATAAAGCGTCGAGGAGGGCTGGCATACGCCGCCGCCGAACTCGTCGATGATCTTGCCGCCCGAGTAAGCGTGCGCCTCCTGATAGCCGCGCGCCTGCGTGCGTTCGCCGACGACTGTGTTGTAGGAGAACACATCGCCCGGGTTCAGGATCGTACCGTTGATGGCCTTGGCGGCCAGACGGACGTTGTTCGTGCGCGGTGCATTGCCCTCGTTGAGGTTGGTTGCGGTACGGGCGAGCGTATCGCGGAACAGACGTTCTCTGAGGACCGCCTCCGTGATCGTCGGCTGTGTGATGGTGACCGGGATGGAGTAGCTTGCCTGCGAGCCGTCACCGATGATCTCCTTTGCCTTCTCGACGTCGAACTGCACGCCGGACTTGCCGGGGATGATAGTCTTGCCGTCCTTCTTGCTGACGGTCGCGTTGACCGGACTGCCGGTGACATCCTCTGCAATTTTGTCGATGTCGATGGCAGGCGCAGCGGTCACATTGGTCGAGACCTCATAGGGCTTGAAATCCATCAGCTCGATCTGCGCGGTGAGCGCCTGCTCGACAGCGGCGGTATCGAACTGCACGCCCGGCGTACCGGACTGAATGACGAGGTTTTCCCCGTCGAGCTTCCATGTCGGTGCGACCGGCTCGGTAAGCGCCTTGGCTGCGATCTCCTCAAGCTGGGCTTTCAGACCCGATTCATCGACTGAAGCGTCCAGACGGGTATCGCAGCCGTTTCGCATCGCGCTGATGATCGCTGTCATGCGCGCGAGCGGCCCGCCCTCGCGGCCGACTTTCCATGCGTTTTCCGCAGACTGGATATCGTCTACGCCGCTCAGCACATTCTCGACCGGAATATCATAATCCGCATCATAGATCGTGAGTGTGAGCTTTTTACCCTGATAAAGCGGCTTGCTCTTTGTGGCGATCTGCTGTGCGGCTTCGTCGCGCGACAGGCCGCCGACGTCGATCGAGCCGACTGTCACGCCGGGGAAAATGTTCGGATAGAAATAAGCTGTGCCGAGCGCGCCGCCTGCAAGCAGAACGATCAACACGAGGATAACGAGGAGCGCGGCGGGAACACGGCGTTTTTTGGGGAGAGCCGCAGAGGTCTTTTCTGCTTTTTTCTTATCTGTTTTGATGAGGTGCGCGCCCTTTCTGGGTTTGCCGGAATGGAATGCCATGGTGATCTCCTTTTATTCATGCGCAGAGCGGCGCGGCCGTCTGTCTGCGTGAGAGTTTATGCGCTGCCTGCGTCCGAAAGACACAGGAACTATCATTTTATTATATACTGCTGTGCGGAAAGGTGCAACAACAAATCGGTATCAGAATGTTTTTCGACGCCGCCTCATAAGATGACAGCATGAAAGGAGGCGGCGAACATGGCGGCAAGGCAGAGAAAACACCGTGAGACACACGGAAAGGGCTTGCTTTTTGTCACGTTATGCCTGCTTGCGGCTGGAGTGGTCAAGTACAGCAGTTTCCCTGCTGCGGCCGAGTTCCGTGCACGGGCGGCTGAGGCGCTTGCCGGTGCGCCGGGAATGGAGGAAGCACTCGGTGTCTTCGGCGGACGGACGGAAAACGCTGCGGCGGTCAGCGGTGATGCGGGATACGCGGCATCCTCGGGCGGTGCGGACGACATCCTCGGACGTGACCAGACGCAGTTCCCGGACACGGCGGACGAGACCGTCTATTCGATCGGCTTTCATTATGTTCTCCCGGCGAAAGGCACGCTTACATCGTCCTTCGGTGAGCGGCTGAGTCCGCTCACCGGTGAGCCGGGATTTCACTACGGCGTGGACATAGCGGCTGATGAGGGCACGCCAATCGAGGCGTTTGCCGACGGAACGGTCCGTGAGACCGGAGAGTCGAGCTACGGGAAGTACCTGATCGTCGATCATGCGGACGGATTTTCGACGCTGTACGCGCATTGCAGCAGTATTTCCGTCGAGATGGGAGAAAAGGTCAGCTGCGGCAGCGAGATTGCCCGTGTCGGTCAGACCGGCAATGCAACCGGCCCCCATCTGCATCTGGAGATCTGGCGAAACGGCGCGGCGCTCGACCCGGCGGATTACCTGACAGAGCTGTAGCATGGGCAGAGTAAACGTGCGCGACGGCTTCTGGGTGCTGCTCGCAGCGCTTTGGTGTGTGGACGGGGACAATCTGCTTCCGCTGTTCCTGACGGCGGCGCTCGTGCATGAGGCCGGGCACGCGGTCGTCCTGTATCTTGCAGGCGGGCGTCTCCGGCAGCTGACGCTGACCGCCTGCGGCGCGGTCATGCAGGCCGCGCTTCCCTGCGGCCGTTTCGCCTGCGCGGCAGTCAGTCTGGCCGGGCCGGCGGCCGGCTTTGCGCTGACGATCGCAGCGAGGGCCTGCGGCGGCTGGCGTCTTGCCGGTGCAAGCGCGCTGCTCAGCCTGTTCAATCTGCTCCCCCTCCCTCCGCTCGACGGCGGCATGGCGCTCGTGTATCTCTCGGATGGCGGATTTCCGCGCGTTCGGGGTGTCCTTGCTGCGCTCAGTGGTGCGACGCTGCTGCTCTGCGGACTGCTCTGTCTGCGGAACGATGGCGGGTGCTGGGTGCTGCTCACAGGCACGGCAATATGTATTTCAGCACTTCGTATGAAAAAATGCAGCGAAATATGTGTATTTTAACCGGCTTCTGTGCGGCATTTTGCATAGTTTTTTCGGAAAACGGCGGTTTTGCATGGCATAGCCTTGCATACAGGCGGATTATGTTGTAAAATTACAGATATACAGGCTCCGGGTGTGTCTCGGATCGATACAGGCTTTCTGGAACGGAGGATCTATGTTTCACGTCGGTGACAAAGTCGTTCATCCATTGCACGGTGCAGGAGTGATCGAGGGCATGGTCGAAAGGACCATTGATGACACTCCGGCATGGTATTATGTCCTGCGCCCTGCGTTCGGGGACACCGAGCTGTTTCTGCCGGTGGACGGCTGCGGCAGACTCGGAGTCCGTCCGGTTTGCAGCCGGGAGTGCGCCGAGCGGTTCCTTGACGGACTGGATGCGATAACGTACAGCGAAAGCAAAAGCTGGAACCAGCGCTACCGTGAAAACATGCAGCATATTCGTTCAGGCGACCTTTGCGAGGTTGCACAGGTCATCAAGAGCCTGTCTGTGCGGGACCATGCGCGCGGTCTGTCCACGGGCGAGAAAAAGATGCTCGAACAGGCCATGCAGATACTGGAGTCTGAGCTGGCGTTTGCGCTCGATCGTCCGGCGGAGCGTATCGCAGAAATGCTGCGTGAGCATCTGTGCCGCTGAGCCTGCGGCAAAAAGAAAAGCTTTATCAGGGAAAAGGCTTTGCATGCGCAGAGTCTTTTTTCGATTTCTGCAAGGAGAAATGAATATGTCAACTGAAAATCAGTCTGTCTGTGCGGTCGTTGTTGCGGCCGGCTCGTCGCGGCGCATGGGAGGCGAAAACAAGCTGCTGCTCCCGCTCTGCGGAAAGCCCGTGCTCGCGCATACGCTGACGGCGTTTCAGATGTGCGGCGCCGTTCGCGACATCGTACTGGTCTGCCGCGAGCAGGATATGGAGGTCTATCGGACGCTTGCCGCAGAAAACGGCATCACCAAGCTGCGCACACTGACGCGCGGCGGCGATACCCGTACCGAATCGGTCCTCGCAGGCGTCTCTGCCGCGTCTGAAGCCTGTGCGCTCGTGGCAGTGCATGACGGCGCGCGGCCGCTCGTGTCCGATGAAGTCATCACGCAGGCTGTAGATGAGGCCGCAAAAACGGGTGCAGCTGCGCCTGTGGTCCCGGTCAAGGACAGCATCAAACGCATCGAAAATGGAAAGATCGTAGCCGATGTGCCGCGCGATACGCTTGCCGCCGTCCAGACGCCGCAGGTATTCCGCCGGGAACTGCTGCTCGACGCGCTGCAAAGCGCCGCCGCGAGCGGGCGCAGCTTTACGGACGACTGCGCGGCAGTGGAGGCGCTCGGACAGACGGTTTCCGCGACCTTGGGCAGCTACGAAAACATCAAGGTTACAACGCCCGAGGACATTGCTGTCGCGGAGGCGTTCCTGTACAGGAGGGAAAAGAAATGAATATGCGGATCGGACACGGCTATGACGTCCATCGGCTGGTTGAGGGGCGGCGCTGTATCATCGGTGGCGTAGACATTCCGTTCGAGCTGGGCCTGGACGGACATTCTGACGCGGATGTGCTCACACACGCGGTGATGGATGCGCTTCTGGGCGCGCTCGCGCTTGGAGACATCGGCAAGCATTTTCCTGATACCGACCCGGCCTACAAGGGGGCGGACAGTCTGGCACTGCTGCGCCATGTCAGTGCGCTTATCCGTGAAAAGGGCTGGCAGGTCGGCAATATCGACGCAACCGTACTCGCGCAGGCGCCCAAGCTCGCGCCGCATATCGTGCAGATGCGCGAAAACCTGGCCGCCGCGATGGCGTGCGACGTGGACTGCGTTTCCGTCAAGGCGACGACTGAGGAAAAGCTGGGCTTCACCGGTGCAAAGCAGGGTATCGCTGCTCACTGCGTCTGCCTGCTGGAAAAGCTTTAAGAAGATCACAGGATAACAAAGTAAAACGGCACGCCGAAAGGCGTGCCGTTTTACTATTTCGTTACCTCGCAGCCGCCCCATTCAACAACAGTAAAGCCGTCCCTCTCGAAAGACGGGAACGTCTGCGGTTCGATCGGCTGCGCCCTGTTCAGCGGTTTCCACGCCATGAATACGCGGAGCTCACTGTCCGGTTTCGGGTCGATGGTGAGCTTTGCGCCATCGGTGTAGCGTTCAGACTGGAAGGAAATCAGGTTATAGGGGTTTCCCTGCATCTTCGGAAGCCAGTAAACGATAAATTCATTATATTCCCTCGGTGTCAGACCGATGCCGGAGAGCGTTTCGCGGAGAAAATCTGCGGTGTCTGCACCGGCAACGCAGAAGCCCTTTGAAAAGTCATAGTCGGCATCGTTTTCTCCCTCCCAGAACAGGTAGGAGTATTCGTTTCCGTTTTCGTCATGCAGTGTGCCGTCCGGCTCGGCGGTGACACGCCAGCCGTTTTCATACGCCGGATAGGCCGCGGTGAGTGTTCCGTCATAATCGAGCGAAACCTCGACCTCTGTCTGCTGCTCGGGATAGAGATAGATGACCGGCTTGGCATCGCACTCTTCCTGCTGCTGACCGCAGCCGGTCAGGCCGAGCGCCAGAGCGGCGGCAAGCGTTCCTGCGAGTAATCGTTTCATGTCAGTTCCTCCTTTTCCTGTATGTGTCTCTGTGTATACTGTTTACCAGATTAGACGAGGGAAAGAAGCAAATGTTCCGCATTTTCACATTTCATTTGTGATTTTCCGGAAGCGGATGAGAAACAGAACCGTGGTGGTCGCGGCGGCCAGAACGTCTGCGACCGGTTCCGCCAGAAACACGGCGAACAGCTTGTCCGCGAAAAAGTGCGGCAGAATGAAAATCAGCGGAATGAGCAGGAAAATTTTGCGCTCAAGCGCCAGAAACAGCGAGATTTTCGCCTCGCCGAGCGCCACGAAGGACTGCTGAAAGCCGGTCTGGAAAGCATTCGTGAAGCCGAGCGCCATGTAAATGCGGAGTGCCCAGACCGTGATTTCGGTCAGCTGCTCGTCCGAGGTGAACAGGTGAACAACTGCGTGCGGCGCAAGCTGCACGACGCCCCAGATGGATACCGCGAACAGCACCGCAATCAGAATGTTGTACCGTACCACCTGCTTCATGCGGTCCGGGCGGTGTGCGCCGAAATTGTAGCTCAAAATCGGCTGTGCGCCCTGCGCAAGACCGGTCAGCGGAAGCTGGATCATCTGCGCGACCGAGGTGAGGATGGTCATTGCGCCGACGGCAAGGTCACCGCCGTATTTCTGGAGTGAAATATTGAACGCAACGGTCAGCAGGCTTTCGGTGGACTGCATGACAAAGGGCGACGCGCCAAGGCTGACCGCCGGAAGCAGCAGCTTCGTATCAATGCGGAGTGTACTGCGCCGCAGCCGCAGCACGGTGGTTTTCCCGGTGAGGAAGCGCAGCACCCACGCCGCCGAAACCGCCTGCGAGAGAACGGTTGCAACCGCCGCGCCGCGCACGCCCATGTGCAGGACAAAGATAAAGAGCGGGTCGAGCACGACGTTCAACACCGCGCCGATGACAACGGTTTTCATCGCGACCGCAGAGGAGCCTTGCGCGGTGATGAAGCCGTTCAGGCCGAGCGCTGTCATGACGAAAACCGTTCCGAGTACATAAATGCTGAGGTACTGCATCGCGTAAGGGAGCGTATCGGCGGACGCGCCGAACAGCCGCAGCAGGTCTCGCTGAAACAGCAGGAACAGCACGGTCAGCACGGCGGCAAGGCTCCAGAGCGCGGCGGCACAGGTGCCGAGCGTGCGTTCGGCGCGATCCTTCTCCCCTGCCCCGAGCGCAATCGAGGCGCGGGGAGCGCCGCCCATGCCCACGAGCGCGGAAAACGCGGAGATGAGTGTGATGACCGGAAAAGTAACGCCCATGCCGGTCAGCGCGAGCTTGCCCTCGAGCGGGATGCGCCCAATATAGATGCGGTCGACGATATTGTAGAGAAGGTTGACGATCTGCGCGGTGATGGTCGGCAGTGCAAGCCGACACAGCAGCGGGCCTATCGGGTCGCGACCGAGATCGACCGCGTGTGTGGTGTGTTCGTTGCTGCTCATGCGCCTGCGTTATCCTTCTGTATCAGAATGCGGATGGCCTCAACAGCCGCGCGGACGCCGCGTTCGGTTGCGTCGGGCGGAATGGCCGGAGCGTCGTCGTTGTCGGCGTTCCACAGCACGTTGAGTACCGCGCCGCAGCGCACATGGAGCACTTGCGCCACGATCATGAGCGCCGCCGTTTCCATCTCGCTCGTGAGCGCGCCCGCAGCCTTCCAGGCCTTCCATTTTGCGGTGAGCTCGTCCGCGATCGGCATCAGCGCCGGGCGGATCTCGCCGTAAAAGCTGTCCTTGGACTGGATCACGCCGACATGGTGCGGATAGCCGAGCTTTTCTGCGGCCTGCTTGAGCGCGAGCACGATGTCGAAGCTGGCGGCCGCAGGAAACTCGATGGGCAGATATTCGCGGCTTGTCCCCTCCTGACGGATGGCTGAGGTCGCGATGACAATATCGCCGCCCTTGACCTCGTCTACGATGCCGCCCGAGGTGCCGACACGGATGAACGTGTCCGCACCGCACTCGACAAGCTCCTCCATGGCGATCGCCGCAGAGGGGCCGCCGATACCTGTCGAGCAGACCGCGACCGGAACGCCGTCCAGACTGCCCGTCCAGAGCGTATACTCGCGGTTTTGGGCGAGCTGCTGCGGCTCATCAAAATAGCGCGCGATCTTCTCGCAGCGCGCCGGGTCTCCCGGCAGGATCACATAGCGGCCGATATCGCCCTTTTTGATCTGAATGTGCATCTGTCTGCCGTCAATCAGCATATCGTTTCACCCTCCCGTTCAATACTGCGTATATTTTTTTCCGCCTTGCTGCGCGGAAGCATGACCTCATGTCCGCAGCCGACGCAGCTGAGCTTGAAATCCATGCCCGTGCGCAGCACCTTCCACTGCTTCGAGCCGCATGGATGCGGTTTTTTCATCGTAAGGATATCGCCGACCTGAACGTCCATCGGTATCACTCCCCCTGCGTTTATTTCTGTTTTTATTATAGCACAGGCAGCGCGAAAAAGCGACCGTATTTCTGCGTTTTCCGTCCCCTGCTCCATTCATATTTTCAACTCCGGTTTTCATATAATGAAAAAGCTCGGAACAATAAAGGAGGCTGTGCATTTATGATGAAAACCGACGATTTCCTGCCTGAGGGCAGCTATGGAACGCTTCCCTCCGTCCGGCAGGCGCTGCATTCGCTCGAGGGATTGCGGCGCGCACAGGATGAAGGGCGGATTCTGGAGGCTCCGGCGCTGCGCTGTACCGCAGCGCACGATCTGCTGTTCGACTTCGGTTTTGCAAGGGGCGTCATGCCGCGCGCGTGCTGTGCGCTCGGCATTGCAGAGGGGCAGGTGCGGGAGATCGCCGTGCTCTCGCGCGTAGGAAAGCCGACCTGCTTCGTCGTGACCGATATTGATGAGGAGAGCGAGCCGCCGACGGTATGGCTGTCGCGAACCGCTGTGCAGCTGCGTGCGCAGGAGGCTCTGCTGTCCTCGCTCTCGCCGGGCGACATTATCCCGGCAGCCGTCACTCATCTGGAACCCTTCGGCGCGTTCGTCGACATCGGCTGCGGTCTGCCCTCTCTCATCGGTATAGAAAACCTGTCGGTCTCGCGCATTTATCATCCCTCTGACCGGCTGACCGTCGGGCAGAGCATCCGTGCGGCTGTGCGGTCGGTGGATGTGGAGAACCGCCGCATCACGCTCACGCATCGCGAGCTGCTCGGCACCTGGGAGGAGAATGCCGCACTGTTTGCCGCGGGCGAGACTGTACGCGGCATCGTCCGCTCGGTCGAACCCTACGGCGTGTTTATCGAGCTGGCGCCCAATCTTTCCGGACTCGCGGAAAACCGCGAGGGTCTGACGCCCGGCACGCCGGTTTCGGTCTACATCAAATCCATCCTGCCGCAGCGAATGAAGATCAAGCTGAGCGTGATCGATATTCTGCCGCAGACAGATACGCCCGAGCCGCCGCGCTATTTTGTCTCCGGCGACCATATCGACCGCTGGGTCTATACCCCGGCAGATTGCGACAGAAAATACATCGCGACCGAATTCCTCTGAACGGAAGCAGATAAAAAGAACATTTGTTTTCTCTCTCGGTCTGTGATATACTGATAATGTACAGCCGCCTGCCTGAGCGGCTGCTGATTTTGTATATCTTCATGACGAAACGAGGACATATATGGAACCGACCAAATTTGATATGAAATACGCATCCATTCGACAGGCGATCATTGAGCAGCGCTTTGAAAAGCTCAACGCCCGGCAGCGCGAAGCGGTTTTCCAGACTGACGGCCCCCTGCTCATCCTTGCGGGCGCGGGCAGCGGAAAAACTACCGTACTCATCAACCGCATCATCAATCTGCTGCGCTTCGGACAGGGCCTTACCGACCCGTTTGCCCCGGAATGGGCAACGGATGACGATCTGCTGTTTCTCGCAGAATACCTCAATGACCCGAAACCGGAAAACCGGGCGCGGGCCGAGCACCTGTGCGCGGTGCGTCCGGCAAAGCCGTGGGAGGTGATCGCCATCACCTTCACCAATAAGGCCGCCCGCGAGCTGCGCGAGCGACTCGAGCTTGCGCTCGGTGATGAGGAGGCTGCGAGCGCAGTCTGGGCGTATACCTTCCATACCGCCTGCCTGCGCATTCTGCGCAGGCATGTCGACCTGCTGGGCTTCGAGAGCGCGTTCACCATCTACGATGAGGACGACAAAAAGCGCGTCATCACGAATGTGATGAAAAAACTGAACCTCGACCCCAAGACGTTCGATCCGCGCACTGTGATGGGCATGATCAGCCGCGCGAAGGATAAGCTCATGACGCCGAAGCAGTTCGCCGCCGATGCGGCCGGCGACTATTTCCGCGAAAAGGTCTCGGATATCTACCGCCAGTACGAAAAGGAAATGAAAAAGGCGTGTGCGCTCGATTTCGACGACATCATCATGAAAACCGTGCTGCTGCTCCAGAACAACCCGGAGGTGCTCGAGTTTTATCAGCACAAGTTCCGCTATGTGCTCGTAGACGAGTATCAGGATACGAACTACGCACAGTATGTACTGACCAGCCTGCTCGCCGGGTACTATGAGAACATCTGCGTTGTCGGCGATGACGATCAGAGCATTTACAAGTTCCGCGGCGCGACCATCACGAATATCCTTGAATTCGAAAAGCAGTTCAAGGACGCGAAAACCATTCGTCTGGAGCAGAACTACCGCTCGACCGGCAACATTCTGAATGCCGCGAACGAGGTCATCCGCAACAACGTCGGACGCAAGGGCAAGGAGCTCTGGACCGATCACGGCGCCGGCGCGAAGATCAAGCTGCACCGCTCGGACAGTCAGGAGGGTGAGGCAGGCTATATCGCGGACACGATCCGCGAGGGCGTCGAGCAGGGCCGCCGCTGGGGCGATTTCGCGGTACTCTACCGCAACAACGTGCTGTCGGACAACATCGCCGCCGCCTTCATCCGAGCGGGCGTGCCGTACCGCGTTTACAAGGGCCGCGACTTCTTCTCCCGTGCCGAGATCAAGGATATGTTCGCCTACCTCTGGATGATCGAGAATCCGGCGGATGAGCTGCGCCTGCGCCGTATCATCAACGTTCCGGCGCGCAAGATCGGCGATAAATCGGTCGAAACGGCGATGCAGGCCGCAATCGAGAACGGCGTCACGCTCTATGACGTCGTGTGCCATGCCTCGGAGTACCCTGCCCTGTCGCGCGGCGCGGCGGCGATGGAGAAATTCGGTGAGATGCTCGAAAATCTGCGCCGCCTGCGTGAGTTCGTTTCGCTCTCCGAGCTGTATGATGAACTGCTCGACAAGAGCGGCTATCTCCGTGCGCTTCAGCTCAAGGGCGGCGTAGAGGAGGAAAGCCGCATCGAGCACATTGAGGAGCTCAAGTCCTATATCGTCGACTACGAGGAAAAGAACGAAAATCCGTCGCTTGGCGATTTCCTCGAAAACATGGCGCTTTACACCGACGCGGACCAGTCGGGCGAGGATGAGGATGCGGTCATCATGATGACGATGCACGCGGCAAAGGGCCTCGAGTTTCCGGTCGTGTTCCTTGCCGGCATGGAGGACGGCTTATTCCCCGGCTTCCGCGCGATGGAAAAGGAGGAGGACATGGAGGAGGAGCGCCGCCTGTGCTACGTCGCTGTGACGCGCGCGAAGGAGCAGCTGTATCTCACCTGCGCCGAGCGCCGTCTGCTGTACGGCCGCACGCAGTACGCTCATCCCTCGCGTTTTATCGACGAAATGCCGGAGGAGCTGCTCGACAGCAATATTGTCGAGAGCCGCCGCTTCTCTGCCGCGACCGCACCCGACCCGACGCTTGACCGTCCGCAGGTCATGCGCGCACGCTATGTCTCCGCCGGAGCGGCAAAGCCGGGTGCATCGGTCGCACCGGCAAAGCCCGCCGTTCCCCTGCCCGATTATGCAGCCGGAGACCGTGTCCGCCACCGTGCATTCGGAGACGGCATGATCGTTTCCGTCAAGCCGATGGGCGGCGACGCGCTGCTTGAGATCGCCTTCGACCAAAAAGGCACCAAGCGTCTCATGGCGAAGAGCGCAAGCCTGTTCATGCAGGTCATTTAAGGCAATACCACATAATTTCTGCAAAGCACCGAAGCCTTCATTGTGCGGTTCTGCCATAAAATTATACCGCCCCGGAACAGCGTTTATCAGCGCTCCGGGGCGGTTCCTCTATGTGTCGCACAGCTTTTCGCGCAGTGCCGCGAGTGCACGCTTTTCGATGCGGCTGACCTGCACCTGCGACACGCCGATGATGCGGCTGACCTGCTGCTGGGTCATGTCGCGCGCAAAACGCAGCGCGATGACCTGCCGCTCGCGCTCGGGCAGGCTCAGCAGCGCCTCCTCGAGCGACAGATACAGGCAGGTTCGCTCCTCCATGCCCTCATCGCCCACGAGGTCCCCGAGGCGTCCGCCGCCCGAAAGCTCGCGTTCGAGCGAGTCGACCGATACGTCAGCCTGCTCGCAGACAGCGACCTCCTCAGGTGTCAGCGCACAGGCAGCGGCAAGTTCGCTGACGCTCGGGGAACGGCCGAGCCGGCCCTCCAGCTCGCTCTGTACCCGGCGTACACGCACCGCGCGTTCCTTGACCGCACGGCTGACCTTGACCGCGCCGTCGTCGCGCAGAAAGCGGCGGATCTCCCCGGCGATCTTGGGAACGGCATAAGTCGAAAACTCGTTCCCGCGCGCAGGGTCAAAGCCGCGCACCGCCTTGATGAAGCCGACACAGGCAAGCTGATACAGATCGTCCGGCTCTGCACCGCGCCCGAAATACCGCCGCGCGATGGTATGGATGAGTCCGCTGTTTTCCGAGATGAGCACGCTCTCGGCTTCACGGTCGCCTTCGGATGCACGGCGCAGCAGCGCCGTCATGCGCTCGGTCAAGTCTCCCGCTCCCGCAGGACCTTGGTCATGGTCACGACCGTGCCGCGCCCCGGCGCAGAGCGTACACGAAGCCGGTCGGTGAAGCTTTCCATGATGGTAAAACCCATGCCGCTGCGCGAATCGTCGCCGGTGGTAAACATCGGCTTTCTCGCCTGCTCGACGTTTTCGATGCCGCAGCCGGTGTCCTTGATCTTGATTTCAAGTGCGCGCCCCTCGAACAGGCGCACGGCGACTGTGATGAAGCCGCTCCTGCCTGCATAGCCATGTACGATCGCGTTGGTGACCGCTTCGGAGACAACGGTCTTTATGTCGCCCAGCTCCTCCATGGTCGGATCAAGCTGCGAAGCAAACGCGCCGACCGCCTGCCGCGCGAACGCCTCGTTGACCGAGCGGCTTTCAAATTTGATGCTCATTTTGTTGCTGACTGTCCGCAACGTTACTCACCCCTTTCGAATACGATGACCTGCGGCAGACCGGCGGCGTCAAAGACGCGCTGCGGCTGCGGCGGCGTACCGCGCACGCGAAAATCGCAGCCGCAGCGCGCGCAGGTACGGTGCAGATGCAGTACGACCGCAAGACCTGAGCTGTCCATGAAGGTCAGACCGGATAGATCGAGTACGAGACTGTCGCAGGGATAGAGTACGAGCAGATCCTCGCTGCGCTCTATGGTCTGACGGGCGGTGTGCTGGTCGAGCTCGCCGGTATAGCGGACGGTCAGTGTCCGGTCGACCTCGGTCTGGGTAATATCAAGCATATTTTTCACCTCAAAACAGAAAAAGCCTGTACCGTTTGCCGGTACAGGCTTATTTTAGCAGGCTATTCGGTTTTAATCTGTCGTTTTCGGTCGGCCGCGCAGGATCTTCTCAGCCTCACCCGTCAGAAACAGCGAGCCGCAGACGAGAATGCAGTCCTTCGGGGATGCATGGTCGAACGCAAGCTCAAGCGCGTGCTCGGTGCTGCGGCAGTCGTAGACCTCACTGCATTCCTGCTCTGCGAGTGCAGCAATGGTCTGCTCACCGAGTGAGCGCTCTGCCGCATTTGTTGTGCAGGCGTAAAAGGCATCAGCCTGCCGCGCCATTCTGCGCACGCAGTATTCGTATTCCTTGTCGCAGACCATGCCCATGACAACATGCAGACGGCGCATTTTCAAAAGGTCATGCACCGCACCGCACAGCGCGTCGATGCCTGCGGCGTTGTGCGCACCGTCGAGCAGCACGAGAGGCGCGTCCACCACGCGCTCCAGCCTTCCGGCGATGCGCGCGCGTGCCAGACCGCGCACGGCGGCCTCGATCGGGATATCCCAGCCGCGCAGACGCAGTGCATCCAGAGTGCGGAGCGCCGTAGAAGCGTTCTGAAGCTGGTGCCGACCGGGCATGGCGATGGTGTAGCCCTGTCCGTCGCAGACGAAGGCAGAGCCGTTCAGATCACAGCGAAGCACACGCAGCGTATCCGCGCTCTCGTGCCAGACCGCACCCTGAGACGCAGTGACATGACGCAGTACGGCGAGAGCGTCCTCCTCCTGACCGTTTGCGCAGACGACATCAGCGCCGGGCTTGATGATTCCGGCTTTCTCTCCCGCGATCTCAGCAACTGTGTCACCAAGGACTGCCATATGATCGAGCGAGATCGGCGTGATCACGCACACCTCCGGACTGCGGATGACGTTGGTTGCGTCGCAGCGGCCGCCGAGACCGGTTTCCAGTACGACGATATCACAGCCCTGCTCGACGAAGTATAGGAAAGCAACTGCGGTCGTGAACTCAAACTCACCGATCGTCTCTCCTTCGGGCAGTGTCAGGCTTTCGCAGGCAACTGCGACGCGCTCGGAAAAGTGCGCGAGATCGTCGCTCGAGATCATTGAGCCGTCGATACGGATACGTTCGTAGAACTGCACGAGATACGGCGAGGTGTACAGGCCTGTGCGCAGACCGGCTGCCTGAAGCGCGGAGGCGATCATGGTAGCGGTCGAGCCCTTGCCGTTCGTACCGGCGAGATGAACAAAGCGCAGCCTGTCCTGCGGATCACCGAGCGCCTTGCACAGCGCACGGATACGGTGCAGACCGGGTCTGCCGGAAAAACGGCCGAGCGAGTGGATATATTCAACAGCTGTTTTAGGGAATTCGGTGTCCATGATGAAACCTTTCCTTTTTCGTTTAGTAATGGCTGTATTATAGCACAGTCTGGGCAAAATTGAAAGCACAACAGCGCAAAAAGCGGAAGCCGGAGCTTCCGCTTTTTATCTCAGTTTGATTTTCAGCCCAGAGCTGCGATAGACTCCTCGAGCTTTGCGAGATGCTCGCGCAGCTTGTCTGCCTTTTCGCGCTCGGCTGCAACAACGTTCTCCGGAGCCTTGTCAACAAACTTCGGGTTGTTGAGCTTCTTCATAACGAACGCAATATCGTCCTCGACCTTCTTCTTCTCCTTGCCGAGACGGGCGCGCTCCGCCTCAAAGTCGATGAGGTCGCCCATCGGCATGTAAAGCTGTGCGTCGCCGGTGACTACGGATGCCATCTTGGCGGCGTCAGCCGGAACGGCGTCGATGAGTTCGATCTCGGAAGCGTATGCCAGCTTCGGGAAGAAGCCTGCGCCTGCGGAGAACGTATCCTTCTTCTCGGTCAGAATGAGTACCTTGGCCTTCTTGGAGGGCGGTACGTTCATCTCGGCGCGGCGGTTGCGGATGGCGCGGACAGCGTCCATCAGGCTCTCCATCTGCGCTTCTTCGACGGAGAAGTTCAGCTTCTCGTCATACTCCGGCCACTTGGAAACCATGACGGACGGGCCCTCATGCGGCAGCGCCTGCCAGATGGTCTCGGTGATGAACGGCATGAACGGGTGCAGCAGCTGCATTGCGCCCGACAGGACGTAACACAGCACCTTCTGTACGTTCTCGTCGCCGGTCTGGAGACGGGTCTTTGCGATCTCGATATACCAGTCGCAGAAGTTCTCCCAGATGAAGTCGTTCAGCTTGGAGGCGGCAAGACCCAGCTCGTACTGGTCGATGTTGCGGGTAACGTCGGCAACGAGGGTGTTGAACTTGCTGATGATCCACTTATCCTCGAGCGCCAGCTCGGCGGGCAGCTCGACCGCCTTGTCCTTGTCGATGGTCAGGTTCATCTGGATGAAGCGCGATGCGTTCCAGATCTTGTTGCAGAAGTTACGGGATGCCTGTACACGCTCATCCGAGAAACGCATATCGTTTCCGGGGCTGTTGCCGGTTGCGAGGGTGAAGCGCAGCGCATCCGCGCCGTACTGGTCGATGACCTCGAGCGGGTCGATGCCGTTGCCGAGCGACTTGGACATCTTGCGGCCCTGTGCATCACGCACCAGACCGTGGATATAGACCGTCTTGAACGGGGTCTCGCCCATGTGCTCCACGCCGGAGAAGATCATGCGGGCAACCCAGAAGAAGATGATGTCGTAGCCGGTAACGAGGGTCGAAGTCGGGTAGAAATACTCCAGCTCCTTGGTCTTATCCGGCCAGCCGAGCGTGGAGAACGGCCACAGAGCGGACGAGAACCAGGTATCCAGAACGTCCTCCTCCTGATGGATATGCGTGCCGCCGCACTTCGGGCAGGTGTGCACATCGGTCTTGGAGACGGTCATTTCACCGCAGTCGTCGCAGTAGAATGCCGGAATGCGGTGACCCCACCACAGCTGACGGGAGATACACCAGTCGTGTACGTTCTCCATCCAGCGCAGGTAGGTCTTGGAGAAGCGGTCGGGCACAAACTTGGTCTTGCCCTCGTTTACTACGTCCATAGCGGGCTTGGCGAGCGGCGCCATCTTGACGAACCACTGTGCCGAGGTCATCGGCTCAACGGTGGTGCCGCAGCGGTAGCAGGTGCCTACGTTGTGCTCGTGGTCCTCAATCTTGACCAGATAGCCGCCTTCCTCAAGGTCCTTTACAACCGCCTTGCGGCACTCGTAGCGGTCCATGCCCTCGTACTTGCCGCCGTTTGCGTTGACGGTCGCGTCCTCGTTGAATACGAGGATCTGCTCGAGGTTGTGGCGCTGGCCCATCTCGAAGTCGTTCGGGTCGTGGCACGGCGTAACCTTAACACAGCCGGTGCCGAACTCCATATCGACGTACTCGTCACCGAAAATCGGAATCTCGCGGTTCATGATCGGGAGGATGCAGGTCTTGCCGATGAGGTGCTTGTAGCGCTCGTCGTTCGGGTTGACGGCAACGCCGGTATCGCCCATAAAGGTCTCCGGACGGGTGGTCGCAACCACCAGCTCGCCCGAGCCGTCCGCCAGCGGATAGCGGATGTGCCACAGCTTGCCCGGCTGGGTTTCGTACTCAACCTCAGCGTCGGACAGCGCAGTCGCGCAGTGCGGGCACCAGTTGATGATGCGGTGGCCCTTGTAGATGAGGCCCTTGTTGTACAGGTTTACGAATACCTCGCGGACCGCCTTGGAGCAGCCCTCGTCCATGGTGAAGCGCTCGCGCTCCCAGTCACAGGACGAGCCGAGCTTTTTCAGCTGGCTGATGATGCGGTTGCCGAACTTGTGCTTCCAGTCCCAGACACGCTTCAGAAACTCCTCGCGGCCGAGGTCATAACGGGTCTTGCCCTCCTCCTTGCGGAGGTTCTCCTCGACCTTGATCTGGGTTGCGATGCCGGCGTGGTCGGTGCCCGGCATCCACAGAGCCTCGTAGCCCTGCATGCGCTTGGTACGGATCAGGACATCCTGAAGGGTCTCGTCGAACGCATGACCCATATGGAGCTGGCCGGTTACGTTCGGAGGCGGGATAACGATGGTATAGGGTTTCTTTTTCGGATTGACTTCGGCATGGAAGAAGCCGGAGTCGTTCCAGAAGCTGTACAGCTTGTCCTCGACCGCTTTCGGGTCGTAGGTCTTAGGCAGTTCGCTCATAGATCTATCTCCTTCAATTTTTTTACAAAAATAAAAACAGCACGCCGTCCAAAACAGGACGAAGCGTGCTCCGTGGTACCACCTGAATTCGCGGCAAAAAGCCGCGCGCTCGTTGGTCCGTAACGTGGACAGGACGGAACAGCTTAACACAAATCAGCTGCCCTGCTCCAAAGCGACCTTCTTTCCTCTCGCAGAGGTGCTTGCACCGACCGCACCTTCTCTGAACAGACGAAGAAGAAATACTCCTCTTTTTCATGGCATTTTCTCAGTATTACCTTGCTATTATAGCCGCAAACACAGCTTTTGTCAAGCAGGACGGACGAAAAATCATACTGTATTGTATTTGTAACTTGTGTTTGTTTCCTCTGCATGTTACGATTAGCATATAAAGGTAAGGAGGGAATAGTTATGAAACGAAAGCGGACATCTGTTTTCTGCGTGCTCGCGCTGCTTGCCGTTCTGCTGCCGGTTCCGGCGCGCGCTGACATGGGGCCAAAGCCGAGCGTGACCATCCATGTGAAAAATCCGCCGAGCGGGAGCTATTATCTTGATCTGCTCGTGCCGGGTGAAGCGTCGGACAAGCTGTTTGATAATCAGGAATGGAACCATCTTTCCGAGACGCAGATGGATGCCGAGATCATAACGAATCTTCGGACGGCGGCACGCGATGCAGGCGGAGAAGGAACGTGGCACCTGGCTATGCTGGATGGTACGCGAGCGCCGATGTACGGCGAGATACAGAGCACGGATGACACCTTCCGGTATGGCTATCACGGCGTCCCGGACGAGTTCCGTATCGTCATCGCGACAAAGGACGGCGCCCGCCTCTCGTTCGTGCAGCAGCGCTACCGCCTGTGGCAGGAATTTACCTACGACTACACCGCGAACACGGTCCTGACCGGCAATTCGTGGAGCGATTACGCAAAGCAGTTTCTCTCTTCCCTGCTGCCGACGCTGCTGATCGAGGGACTGCTGCTCATTCCGTTCGGCTTCTGGGACGAGCGCAACCGCAGAGTGTTCCTCTGCGTGAATGTCGCAACGCAGCTTGTGCTGACCGCCGTTACCGCATGGTGCATGGCGCAGGATATGGTGTTCTACCGGTATTTTGTCTTTGTGCCGCTCGAGCTTGCCATCTGGATTGCGGAGGCCGTCATTTACCGCAAAACGCTCAGGAGCGAACGTCCGTCGGCACATCCGATCTGCTATGCGCTGTGCGCAAACGGCCTGAGCATGGCTGCGACGTTTTTCAGCATTCGCTGGGTATTCCCCTGGGTCTGAGGAGGAGAAGTTATGCAAAAAACAAAGAAAACCGCACTCTGGGCGTGCGTCATCGTTCTGGCGTGTATGCTTTCGTACTGCATCGTCAGCAAGGTGCAGCAGTATAATTATATTCATTCCGAATACCGAACCGGCGCGATGTCTGTGCAGAAAGACCCGTCCGAGACCTTCGAGGTGCGCGAGCTCATCTCGGAAAAACAGAGGAACGGCGGTGTAACGCTGTACCGTGCAGCGTATTATCCCGAGGCGGAAACGCTGATGCTCTGGTTCGGCGGCGCCGAACCAGAGCGTGATATCTATATCGACGATCAGCCGGCAAAAAACTATCTGTCGGTCAGCGAAAAACACGGCGTTGGTCTTGCGGTCCTTGAGGATGTCCCTGCGGACGCGATCCCGGAAACCGTGACGGTCGCAAAGACAGATGTTCAGCATGAGGGCGAGGAACTGGTCACTTTCTCGATGAAAAACGGAAAAAACGCTTAAATTCCTGCAAACCGCTCTTGCATTCTGCGCGGAAATGTGGTTTAATAATTCTGTTATGAATATTCCAATGCGATGAACAGGAAAAGTAGCATTCCCATTTCTCGGTCCAGAGAGCGCGGCCGCAGGCTGTAAGCCACGCCATGAGACAGGATGTGAAGTTCCCCTGCGAGCATCTGTGCTGAACCGCGGCTTTCGGCAGTAGGCACAGACGGGCTGACGCCTCGTTACCGGCGTTTAATGAGTGTCCGAGCATTCGGAAATCAGGGTGGTACCACGGAAGAGTTATGCCTTTCGTCCCTATATCTGCAAAAGCAGAGGGACGGAAGGCTTTTTTACGCTTCCGTCCCGGCATGAACATCACGTTCCAAAGGAGAATTGATATGAAAGAAAAGCTGCAAGGCATTTTGCAGTCCGCGAAGGAGCAGCTTGCTGCGGCGGCGGATGCACGCGCCCTCGATGAAGCGCGTGTCAAGTTCCTCGGCAAGAAGGGCGAGCTGACCGCTCTGCTCAAGGGTATGAAGGACGTTGCTGCGGAGGAGCGCCCGGTCGTCGGCCAGCTCATCAACGACGTTCGCGCTGAGATCGAGACCATCATCGACAAGCAGAAAAAGCTGCTCGAGCAGGCAGCGCTCGAAAAGAAGCTCGCTGCCGAGACCATCGACGTTACCCTGCCGGGCGACGAGGTCGTGATCGGCAAAAAGCATCCGCTGAACATCGTGCTCGACGAGTTCAAGGAGATTTTCCTCGGTCTTGGCTTCTCCATCGCAGAGGGCCCGGAGGTCGAGCTCGACCACTACAACTTCGAGGCGCTGAACATCCCGAAGGACCATCCGGCACGCGACACGCAGGACACCTTCTATATCTCGGACAATGTCGTTCTGCGTACCCAGACCTCCCCGATGCAGGTCCGCACCATGGAAAAGCGCAAGCCGCCGATTCGCATCATCGCACCGGGTCGCGTTTACCGTTCGGACGCAGTGGACGCTACCCACTCCCCGCTGTTCCATCAGATCGAGGGCCTGGTCGTTGACAAGGGCATCCGCATGAGCGACCTCAAGGGCATCCTCGAGCTGTTTGCAAAGAAGCTGTACGGCGAGGACACGGTCGTCCGTTTCCGCCCGCACCACTTCCCGTTCACCGAGCCGAGTGCGGAGATGGATATTCAGTGCTACCGCTGTCACGGCGAGGGCTGCCCGCTCTGCAAGGGCGAGGGCTGGATCGAGATCCTCGGCTGCGGCATGGTTCACCCCAAGGTGCTCGAGATGAGCGGCATCGACCCGAACGAATACTCCGGCTATGCCTTCGGCATCGGTCTCGAGCGTATGGTCATGGGCCGTTTTAAGATCGACGATATCCGTCTGTTCTATGAGAACGACGTTCGATTCCTGCACCAGTTCTAAGCGCTGACGCGCTTACAGCGGACTTCGGAAGTCCACTGTATACGAAAACAGCAGCACTGTTTTCAATTTCATGCGCGCCTGACGGCGCTGTACCATCAAGGAGGAAATATATCCAATGAAACTGCCATTATCCTGGCTTTCGGATTATACCGATATGACCGGCATCACCCCGAAGGAGTATGATGCCAAGCTGACCATGTCCGGCTCCAAGGTCGAGGAGGTCTACTACCTCGGCGCAGAGATCGAAAACGTTGTGACCGGCAAGATCCTGTCCGTTGTCGACCATCCGGACTCCGACCATCTGAAAATTTGCCAGCTCGATGTCGGCAAGGAGGAGCCGGTGCAGATCGTCACCGGCGCACCCAATGTAACGCCTGCATCCGTTGGCGAGATCTGCCCGGTCTGCCTGCACAAGTCCACCCTGCCCGGCGGCGTAAAGATCACCAAGGGCAAGCTGCGCGGCGTGCCGTCCAACGGCATGATGTGCTCGTTCCAGGAGCTGGGTCTGTCCCACGGCTGCGTGCCGTATGCCTGCGAGAACGGCATCCTGTTCCTGCCGGCCGGCACCCCGGTCGGCGAGGACATCAAAAAGGTACTCGGTCTGGACGACTGGGTTTCCGATTTTGAGATCACGTCCAACCGTCCGGACTGCCTGAGCGTGATCGGCCTGGCCCGCGAGACTGCGGCTACCTTCGACCGTCCGTTCAGCGTTAAGACCCCGGAGGTAAAGGGCGTTGGCGGCGACATCAACGAGTATATGTCCGTCGAGGTCAAGGACACCGATCTGTGCCCGCGCTACACCGCCCGCATCGTCAAGAATATCAAGATCGAGCCGTCTCCGGCGTGGATGCGCGAGCGTCTGCACGCCTGCGGCGTCCGTCCGATCAATAACATCGTTGATATTACCAACTACGTTATGCTCGAGTACGGTCAGCCGATGCACGCTTTCGACTACAAGTGCCTGTCCGACGGCCGCATCGTTGTCCGCCGTGCCCGCAACGGTGAGTCCATCCAGACTCTGGACGGCGTAGATCACGACCTGAGCGACAAGATGCTTGCCATCTGCGACAACGACAAGCCGGTTGCTGTTGCAGGCGTTATGGGTGGCGCAAACTCCGAGATTATGGACGACACCAAGACCGTCGTTTTCGAGTCCGCGAACTTCCACGGCGCTACCGTTCGTATTACCGCAAAGGCGCTCGGCATGCGTACCGAGGCCTCCGGCCGCTTTGAGAAGGGCCTTGACCCGCGCATGACCCTCGATGCGGTCAACCGTGCGTGCGAGCTGGTCGAAATGCTCGGCGCAGGCGAGGTCATCGACGGCATCATCGACGTTGACAACTCCGACCCGAACCACAAGCGTCTGCCGTTTGAGCCGGACAAGATGAACGCGCTGCTCGGTCTGGAGCTGTCCACGGAGGAGCAGGTAAAGCTGCTCGAGAAGCTGGACTTCAAGATTGAGAACGGCGAAGTCGTTGTACCGTTCTTCCGCACCGACATCAACCGCATGTGCGACGTGGCCGAGGAAGTGGCCCGTATGTACGGCTACGACAAGATTCCGACCACGCTGTACGCCGGCGAGATGGTACAGGGCGAGTTCACCCCGTCCCAGCAGGCGGAGCGCGCCGCTGCGCTGGTTTGCCGCGAGGCAGGCTTCGACGAGTCCATGAGCCATTCCTTCATCTCTCCGAAGTTCTACGACATGATCGGCTGGGACGAGAACGACCCGCGACGCATCTCCACCACCATCCTCAATCCGCTTGGTGAGGATTTCAGCGTCATGCGTACCACCGTGCTGCCGTCCATGCTGGATAATCTGGCGCACAACCACGCGCACCGCAACCCGACCGCTTCGCTGTACGAGCTGGGCACCATTTATACCCCGACCGTCAAGGACGGCAAGGCTGACCCGGACGTACTGCCGCACGAGGAGAAGATCCTGACCCTCGGCAGCTACGGCCGACTGTCCTTCTTCCAGTTCAAGGGCGTGATCGAGGCGCTGCTGCGTGAACTGAACATCAAGGGCGCGTCCTTTGCTCCCGAGAAGGCCAACCCGTCCTACCACCCGGGCCGCTGCGCCAAGGTGCTGATTGACGGCAAGGAGATCGGCGTATTCGGCACCATCCACCCGACCGTTGCAGCCCGCTACGGCCTGTCCGGCGAAGTGCTCGCTGCCGAGCTTCAGATGGACGCGCTGCTGGCCGCCATCGACCCGGAGAAGCTGTACCACCCGCTGCCCAAGTTCCCGGCATCCACCCGTGATATTGCGGTTCTGGTCGATGATGCTGTTCCGGCAGCTTCTATGCAGGCCGCTGTTGAGAAGGCGGCAGGCAAGCTGCTCGAGAGCGTCAAGCTGTTTGACGTTTACAAGGGCAAGGGCATCCCGGAGGGCAAGAAGTCTGTTGCATACTCGCTGTCCATGCGTGCGCCCGACCGCACCCTCACCGACGAGGAGTGCGACAAGGCTATGCGTGCCGCGATCTCGGCGCTTGAGACCGAGTTCGGCGCTCAGCTGCGCGGTTAATTTCAAAACACAGGAAGGGAGACTGCAACCGGTCTCCCTTCTGTATTTCTGGTGCAGGCACCTGTTTGTGCCGGGGATGGAAAAAGATTTTGCTCGAGTTTTCCACGGAATAGGCTTTACTTTTTCCGCAATTTGTATTATGCTGTTTATATAGAATTATACCCGACAGGTAGGAACGGAAAGGAGACCAAGCATGCTTGACGGAACGAGAAAATTCAGTCTGGTAGACGAGTCCAACAAGGAGATGAAGCGCACGCTTACCGCTGTGTACGACGCGCTCAAGGAGAAAGGCTACAACCCGATCAACCAGATCGTCGGTTATCTGCTTTCTGAGGACCCGACCTACATAACCAATCACAACAATGCCCGCAGCCTGATCTGCAAGATCGACCGTGATGAGCTGATGCAGGAACTGGTACAGTTCTATCTGGATAACTGATACGATTGATATACAGCGGCTTTTCGCTGTAATGATATGAGCTGTTAGAAAAATAACCGCCCTTCGAGCAAGGCCTGCGGTTATTTTTTTATGGTCGATATACAGAGGACAAAATACAGCGGTACGGCCGCAAAGGAGCAAAAATGAACGGATTTCTTCCTATTTCAAAGCAGGATATGACCGAGCGCGGATGGTATTACTGCGACTTCCTGATCGTGACGGGCGACGCCTATGTCGACCACCCCTCATTCGGTACGGCGATCATTTCCCGTGTACTCGAGGACGCAGGCTATAAGGTCGCGATCCTCAGTCAGCCGGATTTCCGCGATGAGCATGATTTTCTCGCGATGGGACGGCCGCGCTATGCGGTGCTCATCAACGGCGGCAATATTGACTCGATGGTCGCGCACTATACCTCCGCGAAAAAACGCCGCTCGGACGATGCCTATACCCCCGGCGGCAAGGGCGGCAAACGTCCCGACCGCGCCGTCACCGTCTATTCCATGCTCGCACGCCGTGCCTTCCCCGATACGCCGGTCTATCTCGGCGGCATCGAGGCGAGCCTGCGACGCTTTGCGCACTACGACTACTGGGCGGACCGCGTCATGCCCTCCATTCTGGAGTCTACCGGCGCGGACGGTGTGATGTACGGCATGAGCGAACATTCGGTGGTTGAGCTTGCGAACAATCTCCGGCACGGCAGAAAAGGCGCAGATGCCTGCGTCGGTGTGCGCGGCACAGCCTACATGACACACGACGCCGAGGGGCTCGCGTGGGATGCGGTCGAGTGCCCGTCCTACGAGGATGTCTGCGCGAGCAAACCGGACTACGCTCGTTCGGTCAAGCTCCAGTATGACGAGCAGGATGCCGTGCGCGGCAGGGCGCTGCTTCAGCGCCACGGCCGGCGCGTGCTCATCCAGAATCCGCCCGCGAAGCCGCTGACCACCGAGGAGATGGATCACATTTATGCGCTGCCCTATATGCGCACCTATCATCCTTCCTACGAGGCGCTCGGAGGCGTTCCGGCCATTCAGGAGGTTCAGTTTTCTATCATTCACAACCGCGGCTGCTTCGGCGCGTGCAATTTCTGCGCACTTGCGTTCCATCAGGGACGCTACATTCAGGTGCGCAGCCATGAGAGCGTCATCGAGGAAGCGAAAAAAATCACCCAGATGCCCGGCTTCAAGGGCTATATCCATGATGTCGGCGGCCCGACGGCGAATTTTCGCTTCCCTGCCTGCAAAAAGCAGGACACGCACGGCTGCTGCAAGGACAAGCGCTGTCTGTTCCCATCTGCGTGCAGCAACATTGAGGCCGACCACACGGATTACCTCAACCTGCTGCGCGAGCTGCGCCGGATCGAGGGTATCAAGAAGGTTTTCGTCCGCTCGGGTCTGCGCTACGACTATATGATGGCGGACAGGAACGATGCCTTCTTCAAGGAGCTGGTCGAGCATCATATTTCGGGTCAGCTCAAGGTCGCGCCTGAGCACATGAGCGACAATGCACTCTATTATATGGGCAAGCCGTCGTTCAACGTTTATGAGCAGTTCCGCGAACGCTATGCACGCATCAACCAGAAGCTCGGCCGCAAGCAGTATCTTGTGCCGTATCTGATGAGCTCGCACCCCGGCGCGACGCTCGACGACGCGATCATGCTCGCGCAGTACCTCAACCGCATCGGCTATATGCCCGAGCAGGTGCAGGACTTCTACCCCACCCCCGGCACACTGTCCACCGCGATGTATTATACCGGCATCGACCCTCGCACGATGAAGCCGGTATATGTCGCGAAAACACCGGAGGAAAAGGCGATGCAGCGTGCGCTGCTGCAATGGCGCCGTCCGGACAAGCGTCCGATCATCCTTGCGGCGCTTAAAAAGGCAGGCCGCGAAGATCTGATCGGCTACGGAAAGGAATGCCTCATCCGCCCGAACCGCAGCGGCGAGCAGAATGTCGCTCCCAGGAGCAGCAAACCGGCGCACCGCCACGGCGTTTCGGCGGCACGACCGGAAAAGCCGCGCCGCAACGCCAAACCGGCAGCAAAGCCGGCATCCCGTGCGCCGCAGCCGAAAAAGGGTTGGGCAAAGCCGAAGAAGAAAAAGTAACCGGGAACATTTCGGAAACCTGTCCGTCTAACCGGACAGAAAGGCGGTGGATACCATGAAGAAACGTATGGCTGCACTAATACTCGCGCTGCTGCTTGCGCTTGCGCTGACCGGCTGCGGCAGCAGAGATACGGAAAAAGACGGCGAAAGCGCAGACATTGGTACACAGAGCACGGATGACGCTTCAACGCTCCCCGACACTGCACAGGACCGTCCGGTGACGGACGCGCCGATGATGGTGATGGTGGATAACACGCTGTATCAGTCCGAGGGAGAGGTCAGCACGGTCGAGGGCCGCTGCGGCAACATGGACGGCGAGATCACCTCGCAGACAGCCAGCGGCACGGACGCACCGACCGAGGACGACCAGTCCAACTTCGGCACCGGCTACGGCTATCAGTTCGGGGACGGCACTGTTGAGGTGCTGATTGATAATCAGTGGATTGTTTTCCGGCCGATTACCGACTCGGATGTCTGATCTCGCGGGCGAAAAAACGGTTTTTTCGTGTGTAGTGCACAAAAACAGCAGAGCACAGCGGTTCATAATTATATGCAGACCGCAGTATTTTGTTTGACATATGCGGCATAATGCTTTATAATGTAAATGAACAAAGGAGTTCACTTCGCATAACACGAGGTGGACTCCCTTTTTGTTTTACCATTTTTTGTAGATAAGGAGGGCTACCGCCCTATGGATGAAATCGACCTGAAACTGCTGCGCCTGCTGCAAAAAAACTCCCGCACTCCGATCAAGACCCTTGCAAGCGAGGTGCGGCTGTCCTCTCCGGCTGTCTCCGCGCGCATCGAGCGGCTGGAGAAGCAGGGCGTTATCCGTGCGTATACGCTCGACCTCGATCCGCTTCAGCTCGGCCACCACATTCTGGCCTATGTGCATCTGGATATGCAGCCGGCACAGAAAGCAGAGTTCTATCCGTTTATCGCGGCGATCCCCAATGTTCTGGAATGCAACTGCGTAACCGGCAACTATTCCATGCTCATCAAGGTCTCCTTCCCTTCGACGCAGGATCTTGACGGCCTCATCGGGAAGCTCCAGCAGTTCGGCAAGACCGAAACGCAGATCGTGTTTTCTTCGCCGGTTCCGCCGCGCGCCATCGTCATCTGACCCCTAACCTGTTCTCGGAAATTCCTGTTCTCTCCCCACCCCTGGGACTGTCTCGCTGTCGGGACAGTCCCTTTTTAGCGTTTTTTGCCAAAACGCATGGCAGCGCGCTCCTTGCGATTTTCGTTGCACTGGGCGCAGTTTGGTGTTAAAATAGAAACTGATACATTATGTAATTACATACCCGGAATTAAGGAAGGTATTTTATGTGGATCGCAGATAACTGGAAAGACTACGCCGTGCTCGACTGCGGCGGCGGAGAAAAAATCGAACGATGGGGCAGCCAGATTTTGCAGCGTCCCGACCCGCAGGCCATTTGGGCACGCGACAAGGACTGCAAGGCATGGAACCGTCCGAACGCCATCTATCACCGCTCGAATGCAGGCGGCGGCAAGTGGGAAATCCGCAGGCTGCCCGAGCAGTGGGCCATTCATTACGGAGACCTCACGTTCCAGCTCAAGCCCATGAGCTTCAAGCACACGGGCCTGTTTCCCGAGCAGGCGGCAAACTGGGACTTTATTGACAGGATGATTCGCGGTGCAGGACGCCCGATCAGCGTGCTCAACCTGTTCGCCTATACGGGCGGCGCAACGCTCGCAGCGGCAAACGCCGGTGCATCGGTCTGCCATGTCGATGCATCTAAAGGCATGGTGCAGTGGGCACGCGAAAACGCAGCATCTTCCGGTCTGGCTGACCGTCCGATCCGATGGATCGTGGATGACTGCAAAAAGTTCGTGCAGCGCGAGATCCGGCGCGGCCGCAAATATGATGCTATCATTATGGATCCGCCGAGCTATGGCCGCGGTCCGTCCGGCGAGACCTGGAAGATCGAGGAGGATGTTGCGGACTTCGTTGATCTTACCATGGGCGTGCTGAGCGACAAGCCGCTGTTCGTGCTCATTTCGAGCTATTCGACCGGCCTCGCTCCGTCGGTCATGAGCTATCTGCTGGGTATTACGGCAGGAAAGCGGGCCGCCGGTAAAATCGAGGCACAGGAGCTCGGCCTGCCGGTCGAGTCTACCGGTCTGGTGCTCCCCTGCGGTTCGTCGGCCCGTTTTATTGCGGAAGAGTAACAAAAAGGATGAAAACTACTGAAATGGCTGAAATAATCAAAACCGAAGATCTTCGCTATGCCTATCCGGCGGAAGAGGGTCAGGAGCCGGTGCAGGTGCTGAAGGGCGTGGATCTCAGTATCCAGCGCGGCGAGTTCGTGGCGGTGCTGGGTCACAATGGCTCGGGCAAAAGCACTCTCGCCGGCTGCTTCAATGCGATCCGTCTGCCTACCGGCGGCGTGTGCTACGTCGACATGATGGACACGCGCGACGAAAACAACACCTATGAGGTGCGCAAAACGGTCTCTATGGTGTTTCAGAACCCGGATAACCAGATCGTTGCAACGGTCGTTGAAGAAGATGTCGCGTTCGCGCTCGAAAACATGGGCATTCCGCCTGCCGAAATCCGAAAGCGCGTAGATGATGCGCTCAAGGCCGTCGGCATGTATGAGTACCGCGCGCAGGCGCCGCACCGCCTGTCGGGCGGTCAGAAGCAGCGCGTCGCCATCGCAGGCGTGATCGCCATGATGCCGCGCTGCGTCGTGCTCGACGAACCGACCGCCATGCTTGACCCTCAGGGCCGCCGCGAGGTCATGAGCGTTGTGCGCGAGCTCAATCGTAAATACGGCATTACGGTCATCCTCATCACCCATCATATGGATGAAGCCGTACAGGCACAGCGCGTCGTCGTCATGCACGCGGGAAATGTGCTGATGGACGGCAGACCGCGTGAGATCTTCACACAGGTGGACAAGCTGCGCGCCGCCTCGCTCACCGTACCGCAGACGATCGAGGTTCTGTATGACCTCGACAGACAGGACGGCGAGAGCCTGCCGATCGACGCGCTGAGCGTCAATGAATGCGCGGGTATTCTGGAAACCTATTTGGCATAACTGCAATATAAGGAGAAATTCCATTGTCAACCATACTTGAAACACGGGGCCTGACGCATGTTTACGGCGCAGGCACCCCTTTTGAGCGTGTCGCGCTCGACCATGTCGATATTCAGATCAACAAGGGAGAGATCCTCGGCGTGATCGGTCACACCGGTTCGGGCAAGTCCACGCTTATTCAGCATTTGAACGGTCTGCTCCAGCCTTCTGAGGGAGAAGTCCTGCTCGACGGCAAATCTATCTGGGATGCAAAGGGCAAATGTGCGCGCGAGACGCGATTTCGCGTCGGTCTGGTATTTCAGTATCCGGAGTATCAGCTGTTCGAGGAGACGATTGCGAAGGACATCGCCTACGGCCCGACCAACATGAGCCTGCCGCAGGCAGAAATCGACGTGCGCGTGCGCGAGTCAATGGAGGCGGTAGGCCTCGCCCCTGAGCTTGCTGACCAGTCTCCATTCGCGCTCTCCGGCGGTCAGAAGCGCCGCGTTGCCATCGCGGGCGTGATCGCCATGCGTCCGGATGTGCTCGTTCTCGACGAGCCGACCGCCGGCCTTGATCCGGCAGGCCGCGACGAGATCTTCGAGCTTGTCCGCAATTACCACGCGCAGTCCAGCGCGACCATCCTCATCGTCTCGCACTCCATGGAGGATATTTCGCAGATCGCTGACCGCCTGCTCGTCATGGATCATGCAAGGGTTCTGTTCTGCGATACGCCGCGCGAGGTGTTTTCTCACGCTGACGAAATCGTTGCGGCAGGTCTCGATATCCCGATGATCACCAAGGTCATGATAGAGCTGAAAAAGCGCGGGCATGATGTTGATACCTCGGTCTATACCGTTGCGCAGGCGATGGACGCGCTGCGCGCCTGCAGGAAGAAAGGGGGCGCTCACTGATGCTCAAGGACATTACCATCGGCCAGTTCTTCCCCGGAAACAGCGCCGTTCACCGGCTTGACCCGCGCGTCAAGATCGTGCTGACGGTTGCACTCATTGTGCTGCTGTTTCTTGCGCAGGGACCGGTCTCTTATGGCCTTATCATCCTGTTTCTCGCCCTCGTTATCGGAATTTCGCGTATTTCCCCCAAAATGGTCGTGCGCGGTCTCAAGCCCATTCTGCTCATCGTCATGTTCACGGCGGTGCTCAATCTGTTCTATACGCCGGGTGATTATGTCTGGCAGTGGAAATTCCTGCATATCAGCGTAGAGGGCATCCGCATGGCGGTATTCATGGTGCTGCGACTGATGCTGCTCATCATCGCGACCTCCATGCTCACCTACACCACCTCGCCCATCCAACTGACTGACGGTCTCGAGCGGCTGCTCGCTCCGCTCAAAAAGCTGCATGTGCCGGTGCATGAGCTATCCATGATGATGTCGATCGCTCTGCGCTTTATTCCGACCTTGATTGAGGAGACCGAGAAGATCATCTCGGCGCAGAAGGCGCGTGGCGCGGACTTCGACTCCGGCAACCTCATTCAGCGTGCCAAGGCCATGATCCCCATTCTCGTGCCGCTGTTCATCTCGGCGTTTCGCCGCGCAGATGAGCTTGCGACCGCCATGGAGTGCCGCCTTTACCGCGGAGACGTTGGCCGTACCCGCATGCGTCAGCTGAAGATTGCACGTGTGGACATCTGCTCCATGCTGCTCGTTGCCGTGCTGTTTGCGGCTGTGATCGCGCTGCGCAGACTGGGTCTGTAAATCACTTGTCAGGTATTTTATAGTATGAAAAACATTGCTTTGGTGCTGTCCTATGACGGCACAAACTACAACGGCTGGCAGATACAGAAAAACGGGCCGTCCATTCAGGAAAGCATGGAGACCGCGCTCTTCCGTCTGCTCGGCGAGAAGGTGCATGTCTCCGGTGTCGGCCGCACTGACTCGGGTGTTCACGCAAAACGTTATGTCGCGAGCTTCAAGAGCGAGCGCTGCACTATTCCGACAGACCGGCTTCCCTTTGCGCTCAACAGCTTTCTGCCGCCCGATATCGCGGTCTCAGGTGCAGTCGAAGTCCCGGAGGACTTTGACGCGCGTTTTGACTGCACTCGAAAGGAATACGCCTATTATATCTTTCCGTCCACGCTGCGTGATCCTTTTCATGCGCGATATGCGTATCGCTACAACTATCCGCTCGATGCAGAGCGGATGCACGAGGGCGCACAGCGCTTTGTCGGCACGCACGATTTTGCATCCGTGCGCAGCCAGGGTACGCCGGTCAAAAGCACGGTCCGCACGATCTTCTGGTGTGACGTGGACAAGATTGATGATCTCATCCGTATCCGCGTATGCGGCGACGGCTTTCTGTACAATATGGTTCGTGCCATTTCGGGTACCCTTGTCTATGTCGGCGGCGGCAAGCTGCGGCCTGACGACGTTGCCGATGTGCTTGCGTCCTGCGACCGCGAACAGGCCGGTCCGACGCTGCCTGCCTGCGGCCTTTTCATGAACCGGCTGTGGTATGACCACACGAGTGAACTCGACCGTTTTCGGCTGGGGGACTGAAAAATTTATTGACTATTCACATTTTACGCCTCGAAAAGCGATATAATGAGGAGGTGAACCTTGATGGGTGACACACCAAACGAAAAAATGTCCAGAGTAAGAAATCTCATCCGCTTTCCGGCAACGGGCAAAGACCGCCGTATCCGCTTGGAAGAGAGCCGCGATCCGCGCATCCGTTTTGTCACGAAGCTGCGTTTTGTCTGCGGCTGGCTGCTGGCGGTCGGCGCGTTCTGCTTTGTGCTGACCCATTATGGTCTGTTCGCGCCGTCAGCCATTCAGCGCACGGTGCAGTACGCGCTCGCCGGTGCGCGCCAGCATGAGGGCGACATCACGAACATAGAATTCGAAAACAATATTTTCAGCGATGGTGCGCTGTTCGAGTCCGGTCTCGCCTACGCAGACAGCGATGCGCTTTATCTCTCCCGTCCGGGCAGCATGACGACGTTTCAAGTGACGATCGGCTATTCCAATCCGGTCGTGGAGTCCTGCCAGACCAATGTTCTGGTCTATGACCGCGGCGGCAAGAATGCGGTTTTGACAGATGCGTCCTCGGTCAAGGCGGAGGTCGCGCTGAATTCCGCCATTCTGACCGGCAGCATCGGACGGACGGGCGATTTTCTGCTCATCACTGACGAGCAGGGCTACCGCACTGCTGCTGCCGTTTATTCCACCAAGGGTGAGGAGCTGTTCAAATTCAGCTCGTCCGAGCTGTATATCGTCTCGGGCGGCCTCTCCCCCGACGGAAGAACGGTCGCCGTGCTCGGCTTCGAGCAGCGGGATGCATCGCTTATCAGCCATGTTCGCTTTTATGATGTATCGAGCGGCAAGCAGATCTCGGATACCGAGCTGGAGAACGCGCTCGGCATAGAGCTGTGCTATCTCGATAACGGTTCGGCAGCCGTGCTGTGCGACGACGGTCTGTATCTGGTCACGCGCCGCGGCAGCAGCGAGCACGCGCTGACCGTCGGCACGAGCGACCTGATCTCGGTCGCGACGCGCGACAACGCGATGGTGCTTGCGATTCGTTCGTACTCGGGCGGCGCGCGCAGCGATCTATATACGGTGCGCAGCGGTTCGGTATACGGCCCGGAGCCGCTCGACGAGGAGCCGGGCGCGCTGGCGGTCTCCGACGCCGGTGAGGCGGTGCTGACAAGCACCGGCGTCACGGTGTACGACACGCAGTTCCATGCGCTCTGGCGCAATGATGAGGCCATCGGCGCACGCCGCATACTGCTCACCGATGACGGTACGGTATTCGTTCTTTACAACAGCAACGCCCGCATATTCACTGCCCGCTCCGCGCAGTCCAGGGAGGTAACAGCCGATGCAGCCGCAGCAAATTCCTGATGCGCTCCTCAGCCTGCTTAACGTGCCCGATCTCGTGATCCTCGCGGTCGTGCTCGTTAATCTGATCCTTGGTCTCCGGCGCGGCGCACTCGCCTCGCTCGCAGGTCTTGTGGGCCGCTGCATCGCGATGGCCGGGTCGTACTTTCTCGCCCGTCAGCTGGCGCCATCTGCTGCGAAATGGCTCGCAGAGCCGATTGTGCGCAGCGTTTTTGAGCATAAGCTCAAGCAGTCGGGCGTTCCAGACGCGCTGGCGGACAGCGTACAGACGGCGCTCCGCGCTGCGGTGCAGAGCATGGCCGAGAGTATTTCCTATCTTGTGCTGATCGCAGTGTTTTCCGTCCTGCTCAGTGTTCTGATCTCGCTTGCGGTCAGGGCGCTCCGTCTGCTCAGCCGAGTCACCCCTCTCGGCATACTCGATGCACTGGCCGGCGGCGCGATCGGGCTTGCGACCGGTCTGCTGCTCGTCGTGCTCGTACTGCTCGGTGCACACTGGTTCTACCCGGTGACTTTTACCGAGCTGGGATATCTTTCACCCGAACGTATCGAAAATACGTTCCTGTTAGCTAAAATTATCGCGTTCCTGCCGTTTATTGCGGCATGAATCGTCAGAATCTGTAATTCCATTGCAGAATGAAGGAGTTTAACCAATTATGAACATGCCAATGTGCTCGCGGTGCAAGAAAAACATCGCAGTGGTGTTCATCACCAAAATCGAAGGCCCGGATAAGACCACGCAGGAGGGCCTGTGCCTCAAGTGCGCGCGCGAGCTGGGCGTCAAGCCGCTTGACAACATTATGGAACAGATGGGCATTACGGAGGACGACCTCGAGGCCCTGTCCGGTGAGATCGGCTCGCTGTCCGATCTGAATGAGCTTGTGACTGCTGGGTCGGACGGCTCGGACGACGAAGCGCCGCACGAGACCGACCCCATGACCACATCCTCCTCCCCTGCCCGTCCGGCGCAGGAGAGCACGCAGAACAGCGACAAGCGCGGCCGCAGCCGCGACGACAAAAAGCGCAAGTATCTTAACAATTACTGCGAAAACCTGACCCAGAAGGCCGCTGAGGGCCGCATTGACCACATCGTCGGACGCGACCGCGAGACCGACCGCGTCATTCAGATTCTCAACCGCCGCCAGAAGAATAATCCCTGCCTGATCGGTGAGCCGGGCGTCGGCAAGACTGCTGTCGCGGAGGGACTTGCCGTGCGCATCAACGAGGGCCGCATTCCTTTTAAGATGCGCAACAAGGAGGTCCATCTGCTCGACCTGACCGCACTGGTTGCGGGTACACAGTTCCGCGGCCAGTTCGAGAGCCGCATGAAGGGTCTGATCGACGAGGTCAAAAAGATCGGCAACATCATTCTCGTCATCGACGAGGTGCACAATATTGTCGGTGCAGGTGACTCCGAAGGCTCTATGAATGCTGCAAATATTCTCAAGCCGGCTCTCGCGCGCGGCGATATTCAGGTCATCGGCGCGACCACGCTCAAGGAATACCGCAAATACATCGAAAAGGATGCCGCTCTGGAACGCCGTTTTCAGCCGGTGTACATCGGGGAACCGTCTGTTTCCGAGACCACAGAAATTCTCAAGGGCATCCGTTCCTATTACGAAACCTTCCACGGTGTTACCGTGTCGGACGAGATGTGCCGCCGCGCCGCCGAGATGAGTGAGCGCTATATTACCGACCGTTTTCTGCCCGACAAGGCTATCGATCTGATCGACGAGGCCTGCTCGCGCCTCAATCTGGACTCTCCGCAGCTTTCTGAGATCCCTGAGCTTCAGAACGAGCTGGAACGCCTTCAGGCGCAGCTTGACGAGCTTACGCAGTCCTCTGCGCGCAGCGAGGAGGAGGAAACCTATGCGAAGATCGCATCCTGCCGCTCGCGTATTCTCCAGGTCGAAGCACAGCTGCATGACCTGCTCTGCAAGCCTGCGCCTGCTGTTGACGAGCAGCTGCTGGCCGAGGTTATTGAGATCTGGACCGGCATTCCGGCCTCCAAGGTGGCGGCGCAGGAGTCCGCACGCCTGCGCGATATGGAAAACCGTCTCAAGTCTCACGTGATCGGTCAGGACGAAGCTGTTGATGCAGTCTGCGCGTCCATTCGCCGCAGCCGTGCGGGTATCAGCCCCAAGCGCAAGCCGGCATCCTTCCTGTTTGTCGGTCCGACCGGCGTCGGCAAGACCGAGCTGGTCAAGCAGCTCGCACTCGATCTGTTCGACTCTCCGGATGCGCTTGTTCGTCTGGATATGTCCGAGTATATGGAGAAGCATACGGTTTCTCGTCTGATCGGCTCTCCTCCGGGATATGTCGGCTACGATGAAGCAGGACAGCTGACCGAAAAGATCCGCCGCCGCCCGTACTCGGTCGTTCTGTTCGATGAGATCGAGAAAGCACATCCGGATGTTCTTAATTCGCTGCTCCAGATCCTCGACGACGGTCGCCTGACCGACGCGCAGGGCCGCGTTGTCAGCTTTGAGAACACGGTCATTGTCATGACCTCGAATGCCGGTTCTCAGTCGAGCAGCACGCCTGCCGGCTTTGGACGCACGGTCTCTCAGATGAGCAGGGACCGCGTGATGAAGGCGCTCGAGGAGATCATGCGCCCTGAGTTTCTCAACCGCATCGACGAGATCATTGCGTTCAACCAGCTCACCGAGGACAACTTCCGCCTTATTGCTGAGATCATGCTGAACGAGCTCAAGGGCACCCTCGCAGACAAGGAAATCCGTCTGACATGGGATGACAGCCTGCTCGCGCTGCTCGTAGAAAAGTCCTATTCGGTCAAGTACGGCGCACGCAATCTGCGTCGGCTGATCGAAAAGGAAATTGAAAATCCGCTTGCAAACGCTATCGTTACGGGTGATAAGCCGCTTCTCGGCGCGCATCTTTCCGCTGAGGACGGCAGGGTAAAGCTGGATACGATTTGATCCGGAATTGTTGAAATGCGATGCTGATCGACAGCAAAAGCCGCCCACAGGGCGGCTTTTGATTTTGCGCAGATTATGCAAATTTGAACCAGAATTTCGGACCGGCGTCTGTGTTCTCTGCGCCGCAGGTGTATCCGTGCAGATCGAACACGGTTTTCGCAATCGAGAGACCGAGGCCGTCGCCCTTTGTGCTGCGCGAGGGGTCAGCCTGATAATATGCCTCCCACAGCCGGGGCAAGGCATGATTCGGGATGGCATCGCCGGTGTTGGCTACAGAAAGCATACCGTTCGCGATGCGGACCGTGATGCAGCCTCCCTCAGGTGTGTGCTGCACGGCGTTTTCGAGGAGCGCGTCCAGTGCCCGTGCAAGCAGTGCGCGGTCTGCATTGACCATGTATTCGTTGTCGGATGCCAATTTCGTGTGCAGGCTGCCGTCTGCCGGGAGCGCGGCGGCAAGCCTTTCCTGTGCGAGGGCGGCAAGCGGGAATTCCTCTCGGCGCAGCGCCTGCACGCCGGTCTCAAGCCGCGACAGCTCGAGCATTTTGCGTACACTGCCGTCCATGCGCTGCGCCTGCGTCTGGATGACATCAAGATAATGCGCCTGCTTTTCCGGCGCGAGGTTGTCCTCTAACAGCTCTGCCGCCGCAGAGAGCACGGAGAGCGGTGTTTTCAGCTCGTGCGCAAGCGCCGCAGTCGTTTCGCGGCGCACCTGCTCTACACGCTCCTGCCTGCGCCAGACGCGAAGAAGCGCATAGGACAGGACGGCCGCACAGAACAGCGCAAGTGTCAAGCTGAACGCCCATACAGGGATAAGCACCGGCAGCGATGCTTTGAGCGGATACCCTTCCGCCGCGTAGGATACAAATACGTAGTGGCTCTCAGCAAAAGGACAATACTTTATCTGCCGCCTGTATGTCCGCACGAGCCATGGCTTCTCGAACGTTTGACTGCTGTTTGGGCCGCTCGGATTCTCTGCCCATTCCCGAAGCGCCTGCCGCGCAGGAGAGGACAGGGATGCGGCAATCTGCTCGGCGGTAGCGCCGTTCGGTCCGGGGTACATAATGCCAGAGCAAGTCATGGTTTTCAGAGGCAGATTTTTCATCTGCACTGCGTTATAGGTGCATTCAACCATGCGCACTTCTCCGGTCGGCTCCCACGTGCCGCCGACGTTCTTCGTCGGCTTGATCGTTATGGATTTCAGATACGCATCATCGCGGTATCCGGGTACACGGTCTGCCCACACCTCAAAGGTCATTTCCGGCAGCGATTCAATGTTTTTCTCGGCTACGCCCGCACCCGCAAGGATCGCCTCGCACACCTCGCGCGGCTGACCGCTCATATCCACGCGGTACAGGTTTTCTCCCTCGATCAGTTCCAGCCACCAGCGGTTGCTTTGCAGAATATCGCCGGTGTTCAGGTCGGTGATGGCGGTTTCTACGATTTGCAGGTTCGGCGGGTCTGTGCTGTCCGCCACGAATACCGCCTTGCTCAATCGTCTGCGCAGCTCTGTCTCGTCCGCTGTATCATATGTCGAGGGGTCGAGCAGAATATCGGTATCCTCTCCCATCAGCCTGTTCGATTTGCTTTCCATGTCCGACAGCATGAGTTCTGCGCGCTGCTGCGACACCAGAACGGTGAACATCGCCATCACTGCAAGCCAGAACGCAAGAAACCCTGCGCCGATACGTGTGAAGAAGCTCCAAAAAGTTCTACGTTTTGCTTTCATTTCCATCCACCTCCAGTTTGTAGCCGCGCTTTACTACGGTCTTGATGCAGTCCGCGTGCGTCCCCAGTGCCCGGCGCAGCTTTTTGATATGGCTGTCAACCACGCGGTCCGAACCGTCAAAATCCCAGCCCCACGCAAGGTTCAGCAGTTCGTCCCGGGTCAGCACGCGGTTTCTGCGCTCCATCAGCACCCGCAGCAAAGCAAATTCCTTGGGCGGCAGGTCGATGCGCTGACCGTCCGCTGTTACCGTTCCCCTCGCTGGATCGAGCACGAGCGCACCGGCTCTCAGGACCTCTGCTGCTGTCATGCCGCGTGAACGGCGCAGGAGAGCCTGTGCTTTGGCGTACAGCACAGCAAGCGAAAACGGTTTGACAACGTAGTCGTCCGCACCCAGACCGTAGCCGTGCAGCTTGTCCTGCTCGTCCTCACGCGCGGTGATGAATAGGATGGGCGCCTCGCCCTGTTCCCGTGCGGCGCGGCACAGCGCGAACCCGTCCGTGCCCGGCAGCATGATGTCGAGCAGAAGCAGATCGAAGGGCTGTGTCTCGATCAGGTGAAGCGCCGTATTGCCGTCCGGTGCGGAAATCATAGTCAGCTCGCCGCCGCTCTTCGCCGTGAAATAATCGCACAGCACCTCGCGCATATCCCGTTCGTCCTCCGCCAGTAAAATAGTTGCTTTCATACGCTCTCCCCTCCTTTGATTACAGTATAACACAGCCGTATGCCCTTTTGATGCCCTGCTGAAAATGCTGCGAAAAAACTTTCTTAAAAAATTTGAAAAAATATGTTGACATACGTCCTGTGAATTGATATAATAAACAAGCGTCAGAGAGAGACCCGCGGGTGTAGTTCAATGGTAGAATGTCAGCCTTCCAAGCTGAACACGTGGGTTCGATTCCCATCACCCGCTCCACTTTTTGATGTGCCGGGTTGCCGGAATTGACATGCGCCAGTAGCTCAGCCGGATAGAGCAACTGCCTTCTAAGCAGTAGGCCGGGGGTTCGAATCCCTCCTGGCGTGCCAATCCTTTCGAGGTTTATCCGGTGGCTGATTTTTAATATGGTGGGTATAGCTCAGTTGGTTAGAGCATCGGATTGTGGTTCCGAGGGTCGAGGGTTCGAGTCCCTTTACCCACCCCATATTGTTCCGTGGCGCGCTGCATCTGCAAGGTCGCAGCGCGTTATTTACGGACTATCTCCTCTTTCGCACCGCGAATACGGGGGCGTCGCCAAGCGGTAAGGCATCGGCCTTTGACGCCGACATTCGCTGGTTCGAATCCAGCCGTCCCTGCCATTCGGCTCGGACAACAAATACTGCTATTGCAGTCATAACATGAATATGGTGGGTATAGCTCAGTTGGTTAGAGCATCGGATTGTGGTTCCGAGGGTCGAGGGTTCGAGTCCCTTTACCCACCCCATATTTTTTTGATCCAGTAGCTCAGTCGGCAGAGCACCTGCCTTTTAAGCAGGGTGTCCGGGGTTCGAATCCCCGCTGGATCACCAATAAAAAGCACGGTTTGCCGTGCTTTTTATTTTTGTCATTTCCCCGCAGACTCCGTACATTAAAATATTTCGAAAAACCCTTGACCTGGAGTGAACTCCAAGTGGTACACTGAACATATACAATCATTTCGTTCAGGAGAGATTATTATGACGATAGCTGAAACAGCTAAAAAATATGACATTTCCGCAGATACACTGCGCTATTACGAGCGCATCGGTCTTATTCCGCCGGTGCCGCGCACGAGGAGCGGCATCCGTGACTACGACGAAAGCTCGTGCGGCTGGGTCGAGTTTATTAAGTGTATGCGCGGCGCAGGTCTACAGATCGAAGCGCTCATCGAGTACGTTTCCCTCTTCCGGCAGGGGGATGAGACGAGCAATGCACGCAGAGCCATTCTGATCGAGCAACGCGGGCAGCTTGCCGAGCGCATCACGCAGATGCAGCAGACCCTCGAGCGTCTCGACAGAAAGATCGCGCACTACGAAAAATGTGCAGCCTTCGAACATACCCTTCGCGACGGCGAGGCGCCCCGGAAATAAAAGACTCCCCTCCCCCGTGAAACTTGTAGTTCTGTAAAAAGCAGGTGGACGGATTTATATGAAAAACAAACGTTTTATGCGCATTATGCACAGTTTGAAAGCATCTGTTTCGTCTATTATGCGTATAAACTTCAAATCCTTTGGTTAAAACGACGTATTATCCGGCGTTTCTGATAAATTTATTGTTGCATTCCGTTAAATTTGACAGTTGACGCATGCTAATCCGTGTGGTATATTGTTAGAAGGAACAAAACTTAACAAGAAAGTGTGCAAAACGCACTCGAAAAGAGACCATCCGCGGCCGCTACATGGTACGGGTGGTATAGTGCTGTTCTGCCGCCTCTGTGCGGCAAAAAATCGGCGGAACGTCGGCCTTTACCGGTCGGCATCGGCAATAAATATCCAAACAAGAAGGAGACTTGAACATGGATTTCCATCTGACCCGTGAACAGGAACTGGTTCGCCAGATGATGCATGACTTCACCGAGAACGAAGTCAAGCCCATCGCTGCGGAAACCGACAAAACCTCTACTTACCCGCGCGAGAACATCGAGAAGCTGTTCGACCTTGGCGTAATGGGCATGATCGTGCCCGAAGAGTTCGGCGGCGCAGGCGCTGACGACCTTTCCTCTGCAATCGCTATCGAGGAGCTGTCCAAGCAGTGCGCTTCCACCGGCGATATTCTCGCTACCCACAATGGTCTGTGCTGCGGCCCGATCATCGCAAACGGCACCCCCGAGCAGAAGGAGAAGTACCTCCGCATGCTGACCGAGGGCCACAAGGTCGGCGCTTTCGCTCTGACCGAGCCGGACGCTGGTTCTGACGCTGCAAAGGGCACCTGTGTTGCTGAGCTGCAGGGTGACCACTACGTTCTGAACGGCTCTAAGATCTTCATCACCAACGGCTATGTTGCTGACGTATTCGTTGTATTTGCCATGACCGACAAGTCCAAGGGCACCAAGGGCATTTCTGCATTCATCGTAGAGAGCTCCTTCCCGGGCTTCTCTGTTGGCAAGCACGAGGAGAAGCTTGGCCTGCACGGCTCCCCGACGGCTGAGATCGTATTCACCGACTGCATCGTTCCGAAGGAAAACCTCCTCGGCGCAGAAGGCAAGGGCTTCAAGATCGCTATGCAGACCCTGGACGGCGGCCGTATCGGCATCGCTGCACAGGCACTCGGCATCGCAGAGGGCGCTATGGAAGAGTCCATCAACTTTGCTAAGACCCGTGAGCAGTTCGGCCGTCCGATCGCAAAGTTCCAGAACACTCAGTTCCTCTTTGCTGACATGCACGTTGCAATCGAGGCTGCTCGCCTGCTGACCTACAAGGCTGCTGTTGCCAAGACCGAGGGCGGCCGCTTCACTCTGGACGCTGCAACCGCTAAGCTGTTCGCTTCCGAGGCTGCTATGAAGATCACCACCAAGGCAGTTCAGGTACACGGCGGCTACGGCTACACCAAGGATTACCCGGTTGAGCGCATGATGCGTGATGCCAAGATCACCGAGATCTACGAGGGCACCAGCGAGATTCAGCGCGTTGTTATCTCCGGTAACGTTCTCGGTAAGTAAGAATA
>ERZ773169.350-NODE-350-length-61899-cov-7.485884_pt1 | contig 61899 bp, 46 predicted proteins | sample MGYA00580536_ERZ773169 | MGnify/ENA primary metagenome ERZ773169 (study PRJEB29015, sample SAMEA2737814) | human gut metagenome | biome: human gut; feature: human-associated habitat; material: faeces | place: China | collected 2012 ... | reverse complement strand
TTCCGCTTTTACCAGCGGATATACCTGCGGTGTGCTGTCCGCTTTTTTGAGTGTCATCCTGTTCAATTATTTTCTGACGGAACCCCGGCTGTCTTTGGCAGCCTATGGAAGCAAATACCCAATAACCTTTGCCGTCATGTTTGCAGCGGCGCTTTTGACCGGTACGCTTGCCGCAAAACTCAAAGCCCATGCGCAGCTATCTGCGCGGGATGCCTATCGGACAAAACTCCTTTTTGATATGAACAGGCAGCTTCAAAAGGCGGAAACACCGGATGAGGTCTATCAGATGACCGCGACGCAGATACAGAAGCTCATGCAGCGGGACGTTTTGATTTATCCGGCGCAAGGCGACGTGCTGCTGGATGGGAATGTTTATCCGGCAGACGGAAGCAGTCCATATTGCATCCCGGATACTGATCAGGAACAGAACGTGATTCAATGGGTCTGGCAAAACCGAAAGCGTGCCGGCGCAACGACGCAAAACTTTCCAAAGGCAAAACGGCTGTATCTTGCCATTCGTACCGGGCAGCAGGTTTTCGGCGTTGTCGGGATTCCGATGGAGAAGCAAACGCAGCCTGACGCATTTACATCCAGCGTGCTGTTTTCCATTCTCGGCGAGTGCGCTCTGGCGCTGGAAAGCCTACGCAACGCCGAAGAAAAGGAAAAAGCCGCCGTCCTTGCAAAGAACGAACAGCTTCGTGCAAACCTTCTGCGTTCAATTTCCCATGACCTTAGGACCCCGCTGACCTCCATTTCCGGCAACGCGGATACGCTGCTGCACAGCTATAACGTGCTGGATGAACAAACGCGGAAACAGATTTTTACGGACATTTATGACGATGCGCAATGGCTGACGGGACTGGTTGAGAACTTGCTTTCCATTACAAAAATCGCGGACGGCAGCGTCAAGCTGCGCCTTTCCGATCAGGTCGTGGACGATATTGTGTCGGAAGCGCTCCGGCATATCGACCGAAGGTCGGCGGAGCATCATATTACAGTAGATTGCGGGGATGAGCCGCTGCTGGTGCGGGTGGATGCGGGACTCATCATGCAGGTGCTTATCAACTTGGTGAACAACGCGGTCAAATATACTCCGGCTGGCTCGAACATCCGGATCACGGCAATCCCGCGAGACAATATGGCTGAAATATGCGTCAGCGATAACGGTCCCGGTATTCCAGATGAACTGAAGGAACATGTGTTTGAAATGTTCTTTACCGGGGGCAATCCGATTGGCGACAGCCGCCGAAGTCTTGGGCTTGGGCTTACACTCTGCCAAGCCATCATTCATGCCCATAATGGCGAAATGACATTGAAAGATAATTCGCCGCATGGCTGCATCTTTTCCTTTACAGTACCGCTCAGTGAGGTGAACTTAAATGAATAAGCCGCTCGTCCTCGTTGTGGAAGATGATACGCCGGTGCGCAATCTGATCACAACAACGCTGAAAACCCATGAATACAGGTATCTTTCTGCGCAAAACGGCGCAAGCGCCGTGATGGAAGCGCTGTCTCACAACCCGGACATTGTGCTGCTTGATTTGGGACTGCCAGATATGGACGGCGTGGAGATCATCCGAAAAATTCGTTCGTGGTCAAATATGCCGATCATTGTGATCAGCGCCAGAACAGAGGATTCTGATAAAATCGTGGCGCTGGATGCCGGGGCGGACGATTATCTCACCAAGCCCTTTTCCGTGGATGAACTGCTGGCGCGGCTGCGAGTGACGCAGCGGAGACTGTCGCTGATGAAAACAGACGCAGCGCAGGAATCCCCGATTTTTACGAACGGTGCGCTGAAAATCGACTATGCGGCAGGCTGCGCATATCTTGACGGTGCAGAACTGCACTTGACGCCCATCGAATACAAGCTGTTGTGTCTGCTCTCAAAAAATGTGGGCAAGGTTCTGACCCACACCTACATCACACAGCAGATTTGGGGCAGCAGTTGGGAAAACGATATTGCTTCTCTGCGGGTGTTCATGGCGACCCTGCGCAAAAAGCTGGAACGCGGAAAAGACGGGCCGCAATACATACAAACGCACATCGGAATCGGCTATCGGATGCTCCGCGTCGAATAGCAGGGAGGCTTTCAAAAAATCTATGAATCATCATGCTGTTGAAAAACCCTCCGTTACCGCGCAGTATGGTGTCAAGCCTGCTGCTTCTGCTGCAGCGAAAATGGCAGCCAAGCAAGAGGAATTTGTCGCACCCGATGTTAAGGATGGCTCCATTGTTCTGCACAAAGCATTCGGAGAAGGTACGGTCACCAAGATTGACAAAGCGCAGAAACACATCCGTGTCACCTTTGGTATTGGCGAAAAGACATTCATCTTCCCGGATGCCTTCAAGCAGGGCTTCCTGAAAATGAAGGGAGAGTAATCTATGCCGGAAATATTCAGTAATACAACGCTGACGGTCAATCAGCTTATAGAAAAGATCGACACAGGCGAACTCGGACTGCCGGAATTGCAGCGCCCCTTCATCTGGAAAGATTCAAAGGTGCGTGACTTATTCGATTCCATGATGAGAGGCTACCCCATCGGCTACCTTATGCTGTGGGAGTGTCCGTCTCTTGATAAGAAAAAATCCATCGGTGTCGATGCCCACAGCTACGACTCACCCAAAGAAGTCATCATTGACGGTCAGCAGCGTTTGACTTCGCTCTATGCCGTTATGAAGGGCAAGAAGGTTATCAACTCAAAGTTCGATGAGAAGAGCATTGTTATCTCCTATTGCCCGCTGCAAAACAAATTTGAGGTTGGTTACCAAGCCACGAAGAACGACCCAGAATGGATTTATAATATTAGTGACCTGTTCACTTCCACGAACACCTTTAAGTTCATCGGTGATTTCATCAAGAAACTGGGTGACTATAGATCCACCAAAGGGTCCGAGCTTACAGATGAAGAACAGGGCTTAATTGCGGATCGCATCAACAGTGTGGTCAATCTGAAAAGCCATACGCTTCCTGTGTTCGACATAAAGTCCACCGCAGAGGAAGAGGATGTCTCTGAAATATTCGTCCGTGTAAACTCTGGTGGTGTTTCTCTGAAACAGAACGACTTCATCCTCACCTTGTTGTCCTTGTATTGGGATGATGGACGTCGTGAGATTGAGCAGTTCAGCAAAGACTCCACCGCTCCGGCAAAAGGTAAAACGACCTCTTACAATCAGCTGACCACCGTGTCAGCGCAGGATGTCATCCGCGTTGTTATGGCATATGCATTTGACAGAGCCCGTTTGAAGTATGGCTATAAACTGCTCCGAGGTGCCGACTTTGATAAAAAGGGTGCCGTGGATGATAATCTTCGTGTTCAGCGTTTCAATACTCTCAAGGAGAAACTACCGGATGTCCTCGATGTACACAGCTGGCATGAGTTTATCAAAGCCATCATGAACGCAGGTTATTTGTCCGGGGATTTGATTCTGTCTGGCAACGCAATATTCTACACCTATGCCTTGTATTTGATTGCGAAGCACCGCTTCAATGCATCGTATAATGAGAATATGCACCTTACCTCGCTGTGGTTCTTCTATGCTTCGCTCATTTCGCTGTACACGGGCTCCTTTGAGTCTACGGTGGAAAACCATCTGAATACCATCAAAAGCCTCAAAACTCTGGATGAGTACAAGGAGTTCATCCTGTCCAGAGTAAACGAGCGTTTGACGAATGACTACTTTGACATCACCCTGGTCGGTTCGGAGGGCCTGGCTGTTTCGGGACGAGGTAATAATGCATGGAATGCCTATGTGGCATCGCTGAACATTATGAACGCAAAAATCCTCTTCTCCAAGAGCAATCTGCTTGTGTCAAAGCTGTTCGAGCCCGGAACAGACGGTAACCGCAAGTCTCTGGAAAAGCATCATCTTTTCCCAAAGGCTTGCTTGAAGTCCCAAGGATACTCTGATGCGAAGATTAACCAGATGGCAAACTACGCATTCATTGACTGGAAGGACAACATGGACATCCTGGATGATGCTCCGTCTGTGTATTATCCGATTGTCTGCGCCGGATTGTCTGACGAGCAGATCCGTGTTATGGAAGAGGAGAACGCTCTGCCTCACGGTTGGGAAAATATGGCCTACGAGGACTTCCTGATTGAGCGCAGGAAATTGATGGCGGCAAAAATCAAGGCAGCCTTTGAGATTCTGAAAAAGGCAGCGACTTGAGCGAGACCACATTATAAATTCCCACACCTTTTATTTATCAATAGGGAATGCTGTAAATCAACGATGATCTCTGTAATTCAACGAATACCCCACTAAAACAACGATTGCCCTTGTAATTCAACGATTTACGCTCTTTCAACGATTGCGAGGACCACGAAGCCCACGCAAAGGCAAAAACCCGACCAGAAAACAACCTGGCCGGGTTTTCTTTTGGGGCCGCTGGGTGCAAAAGTGCCGCAAACGCAGTGTTTTAGCATAAAAATTAAGAACCGTAACCCCGATACGCTTTGTATCAAAATTACGGTTCTTATTTGGCGGAGAGTAAGGGATTCGAACCCCTGTGGCGTTGCCGCCTAACGGTTTTCAAGACCGCCCCGTTATGACCACTTCGGTAACTCTCCGGATATGCAGATAGAGAAACAAGACGCCGAAATCGGCGTCTTGTCTTTGGCGGAGAAGGAGGGATTTGAACCCTCGCGCCGCTTATCACAGCCTACTCCCTTAGCAGGGGAGCCCCTTCGGCCACTTGGGTACTTCTCCAAGCCGAATTCCACACATATATGGACGCGCGGCCAGCGCGCTGCATTATAGTAGCATATTCGGCAGCGGATGTCAACTTGTTTTTTCGGTTGACAGCAGGCGGAAAATGCGCTATAAGTGTGCCTGAACAAAGGAGATACGTTTTATGCACTACACATCCGTACTTTTTGACCTCGACGGCACGCTGCTCGACACGCTCGGCGACCTGACCGCCGCCATGAACCGCACCCTCACCCGTCACGGCCTGCCGGAACGCACGCGGCAGCAGATGCGCGCCGCGCTCGGCAACGGGGCGCGGCGGCTGATGGAGCTGTCCGTACCCGCCGGAACGGACGGCGCACTCTTTGAGACGCTGCTGGCAGAGTATAACGCCGACTATGCCGCCCACTGCCGCATCGAGACTGCCCCCTACCCCGGCGTTGACGCGCTGCTGCGGCAGCTGCACGCGCAGGGGCGCAAGCTTGCCATCGTGTCCAACAAGCCGGACGAGGCCGTGCGCGCACTGCGGGCGGAGTTTTTCGCGGACACCGTGCCGATCGCCGTCGGCGAGAAGCAGGGCATCCGGCGCAAGCCCGCGCCGGACACGCTGCTGGCCGCCATGGCGCAGCTTGGCGCTGACCCTGCGAGCACGGTCTATGTCGGCGATTCGGAGGTCGACATCGCCACGGCGCGCGCAGCCGGTCTGCCGTGCATCAGCGTGCTGTGGGGCTTTCGTGACCGCGATGCGCTCGAGCAAGCCGGTGCGCAGCAGTTTGCCGCCGACGCCGGCGAGCTTGCAAGACTGCTCGACTGAGCGAAAAAGATCCACCGGTCTGCTGGCCGGTGGATCTTTTATACCGTTTTGCGCGCTCAGTCCTTCTTTTTCATGAACTGACCGGCGGCGCGCATCATGAGACGCTTGGTGCCGGCGGTCTCAAAGTCCACCTCAAGCAGCGCGTCGCCGCCCATGGGCTTGACCGCTGCGACGACACCGTCGCCAAACGCCTTGTGCGCGACGCGGTCGCCAACGGCGAACGACGGTGCAGCGGACGCCGCAGGCTTTGCAGCAGGCGGCGCCGGGCGCATGGGCGGCTTGCGGCGCGGCTCCGGCGCGGAGACCGTGTAAGCGCGCGGCTCGCTCCGGCGCGGCGGATACTGCTGCTGGTCGCGGCTGGGCTCGGAATAGCCATAGCCGTGCGGGACGTTGAGCTTTCGGATGTCCTCATCCGGGATCTCCTCGACAAAGCGGGAGACGCGGTTGGCCGTCGTGCGGCCGAAGAGCATACGCTGGCGGGCGCACGTGAGGATGAGGTGCTCACGCGCGCGGGTGAGCGCGACGTAGCACAGGCGGCGCTCCTCCTCCATTTCGTCCGGCTCGCCGATGCAGCGCAGCCCCGGGAAGATACCCTCCTCGCAGCCGATGATGAACACCGTCGGAAACTCCAGACCCTTGGCCGCGTGCATGGTCATGAGCGTGACACAGTCGGCAGACTGGTCATAGTTGTCGAGATCCGTATAGAGCGCGACCTCATCGAGGAAGCCCGCGAGCGTGGGGTTTTCGGCCTCCTTGGCAAAGGCGATGATGTTCGACTTGAGCTCCTGCACGTTTTCAATGCGCGCAGCGTCCTCGGCCGTGTTCTTCTCCTCAAGGGCGCGGACATAGCCGCTGCGCTCCACGACCAGATCATAGAGCTCGTCCGGCGGCACGGTCTTGGCCTGCTCCTGCAGCTCCTCGATCAGGATGGCGAACTGGCGCAGACGCATCTGGCTGCGCTGCAGCTCGGGATAGGCGTCGGCGTGGCGGATGACCGAAAAGAGGCTCGTCTGCTGCTCGCGCGCGAGCTGCAAGGCCGCCTCGATCGTGCGCGCGCCGATGCCGCGGGCGGGCGTGTTGATGATGCGCGTCAGGCGCAGGTCGTCGTCCGGCGTCTGGATGACGCACAGATAGGCCAGCATATCCTTGACCTCGGCGCGGTCAAAAAAGCGCGTGCCGCCGACGATGCGGTACGGGATGCCGTTGCGCTTGAAGGCATATTCGAGCTGGTTGCTCTGCGCGTTCATGCGGTAGAGCACGGCGTGGTCGCGGAAGTTGATCCCCTGCCCGAAATCGTCCATGATCTTCGCGGCGACGTAGCGCGCCTCGTCGTTCTCATTCGTGGCGCAGTAGAGCGTGAGCGGGTCACCGGCATCGGCCTTTGTCCAGAGCGTTTTGCCCTTGCGGCCGGTGTTGTTGGCGATGACGTGGTTGGCGGCATCCAGGATGCGGCCGGTGCTGCGGTAGTTCTGCTCGAGGCGGATGGTGCGCGCGTTTTTGTACTGCTTTTCGAAATTGAGGATGTTCTCGATCGTCGCGCCGCGGAACTTGTAGATGCTCTGGTCATCGTCCCCGACGACGCAGATGTTGCCCCAGCCGTCAGCAAGCAGGGCTGCGAGCTGATACTGGAGATTGTTCGTGTCCTGATACTCGTCGATGAGGACATAGCGGAAGCGGCGCTGCCAATGCTCGCGCACGTCCGCATGCTCGTCGAGCAGGCGCACGGTGTTGTAGATCAGGTCGTCAAAGTCCATCGCCCCGGCGGAAAACAGGCGCTGCCAGTAGGCCTGGTATATCTCGCCGATGCGGATATTGCGCGGGTTGTGCGTGGCCTGTGCGCGCGCAAGGTACTGCTCGGGCGTGATGCCGGCATCCTTGGCGCGGCTGATCTCCGTGAGCACGGCGCGGTTCGGAAACGCCTTTTCATCGAGGTTCATCTCCTTGATGATGCGCTTGACGACCGCCAGACTGTCCGACGTGTCATAGATTGTGAAGCTGTTGGGATAGCCGAGCTTGTCCGCGTCCCGCCGCAGGATGCGCACGCACGCGGAGTGGAAGGTCGAGGCCCAGATATCCGCCGCGGCCTCCGGACCGAGCATCCGCTCAATGCGCTCCTTGAGCTCATCCGCCGCCTTGTTCGTGAAGGTGATGGCGATGATGCGCCACGGCTCGACCGGATCGACCGCCGCCGCCGCGCGCGCACGCCGCCGCTCGTCCGGCGTCAGATCCGTGCGCTCGAGCAGCGCGAGATCCTCCTCCGTCGCCGTATCGGGCACTTCGTCCGTGTCCGCGCCGCGGCCGTACTGAATGAGATTTGCGATCCGGTGGATGAGCACCGTGGTTTTACCGCTGCCGGCTCCGGCCAGCAGCAGCAGTGGGCCTTCCGTAGCCAGGACCGCCTGTCTCTGCATATCGTTCAGGTTCGCGAAGTCCGCCGCGATGAAGCGTCTGCGCGCCTGCACATACCGTTGTTCAAAAGTCAGAGTTGTAGTATTCATAGCGTTTGATTTTACCACATTTTCTCCCCCGAAACAAGGGGTGCGCGTCCCCGTGGACGCTTTTGCGCAGACACGCGCAAAAACCCGCCGCTCTCCGGTCGGAAAACGGCGGGTCTCCATTTGGGTTGGGGGGTCATTTCAAAATATCCTTCAGCTCGTGCATACCGTGGTTGGTCGTGACCACGACCACGCGGTCGCCGAGCTCGATGGCGTCGTTGCCAGACGGGACGCGGCACTTGCCGCGCCGGATGATCGAGGCGACGAGCACGGAGTCCTTGAGCTTGAGCGCCTTGAGCGGCACGTCGAGAAACTGGCTCTCGGCGCGCACGATAAACTCCAGCGCCTCGGCCTGACCGTCAGCCACCATGCGCAGCGTCTCCACGCCGCTGCTGTGCGCGGAATTCTCCATCCAGCGGACATACTCCACGATGCGGCCGGCCGTGACGTCCGCCGGCTGGATGATCGTCGTAAGGCCATACGACTCGGCAAGCTGGATGAAGTTATCCTCATCGACCTTTGTGACGATCTTCGGCACATTCTCGTTGTAGGCGAACGAGGAGATGATGAGATTCGTCTCGTCCGACTCCGTGACCGTGACGAGTGCGTCCGCCGACGAGAGTCCCTCCTCGCGCAGCACATCCGGCTTCGTGCCGTCGGCGCAGATGATGGTCGCCTCCGGCAGGAGTGTCTTCATGACGCGGCAGCGCGCCGGGTCGCGCTCAATGATCGTCGAGTGGATGCGCATCCTCGCCAGTTCCAGCGCCAGCCGCTCGGCAATACGGCCGCCGCCGACAATGATGACGCTCTCGGCTTCATGGCGGAATTCGCCGATCTTACGAAAGAGCTCATGCAGCTCATGCGGCGCGCCGACCACGGTGACATAGTCCCCGGCGGCGAGCACAAAATCGCCGTTCGGGATCGTCACGCTGCCCTCGCGCTCCACGGCACAGATCAGGATGCCCTCGCTGTAGCGGCTGCGAAAATCGTTCAGGCGCAGGCCATCGAGCTTACTGCCCTCGCGCAGCTTGAACTCGACAAGCTCCACGAGCCCGTTTGCAAACGGCTCGACTTTTGTAGCGGCCGGAAAACGCAGCGTGCGCGAGATCTCCTTGGCGGAGGTACGCTCGGGGTTGATGGACAGGCTCAGCCCCAGCTCGTCCTGCAGCAGCACCACGTCCTGATAATACTCCTCGTCACGCACGCGCGCGATCGTATGCGTCGCACCGAGCTTACGCCCGACCATGCAGCTGATGAGGTTGGTCTCATCCGAGGTAGTTGCGGCGATGAGCAGATCCGCATCCGCGACATTTGCAATGCGCAGCTGGTCGACATTGGCACGCCCCTCGACCACGATCACATCCAGCGTGGAGGAAATATAAGCGGCACGCTCCGGGTCGCCCTCGACGACAGTGATGTCATGCCCTTCTGTCAGGAGCTGCTCCGCGATGGCATACCCCACGCGGCCAGCGCCCACGATCACAATTTTCATAGTCTACGCTCTCCAATTATCATGTTCGGATCACAGATCCACGGGTCGAAATATTATAGCAGATATTCCCCCGCGTTTCAACAGCGAACACGTGAATTTCCAAGGGATCGGTTTGTGAATAAAGCGTAAAAAATCTGAAAAACCAACACACTGCCGCTTGACGAACGCCGGTGCTGCGCTTATCATAATAGACTATACTTATTTAATCTGTAGAAAGGCCGCTGCGGCACGCGGCATCCATATAAAGGAGCATCCCATCCATGCTGGAACTGAAACACATCACCAAGGTATACGAGGCCGGAACGACACAGGTCGAGGCGCTCAAGGGCATCGACATCGCCTTCCGCGAGAATGAGTTTGTTGCGATCCTCGGCCAGTCCGGCTGCGGCAAGACCACGCTGCTGAACATCATCGGCGGCCTCGACCGCTACACCTCCGGCGATCTCATCATCAACGGCCGCTCCACAAAGGAATACGACGACCGCGACTGGGATACCTACCGCAACCACTCCATCGGCTTTGTCTTTCAGAGCTATAACCTCATCCCGCACCAGAGCGTGCTGGCAAACGTCGAGCTCGCGCTCACGCTCTCCGGCGTCTCCGGCGAGGAGCGGCGCGCGCGCGCCGTCGAGGCGCTGGAAAAGGTCGGTCTGGGCGACCAGCTTGACAAGGCGCCGAACCAGATGTCCGGCGGCCAGATGCAGCGTGTGGCCATCGCGCGCGCCATCGTCAACAACCCCGATATCCTGCTGGCTGACGAGCCGACCGGCGCGCTCGACAGTGAGACAAGCGTGCAGATCATGAATCTGCTGCAGGAAATTGCAAAGGATAAGCTCATTATCATGGTCACGCACAACCCGGAGCTGGCGTCGAAATATGCCACGCGCACCGTGCGGCTGCTCGACGGCAGGATCGTCGGCGATGACAACCCCTGCACGGAGTCCGAGACGTCCGCGCCCGTGACCGTCAAGGTCAAGGAGCACACGTCCATGAGCTTTGCCACCGCCATGAGCCTGTCGCTGCACAACCTCATGACGAAAAAGGCGCGCACCCTGCTCACGGCGTTTGCGGGCTCGATCGGCATCATCGGTATCGCGCTCATCCTCTCGCTCTCGCACGGCTTCCAGTCCTACATCAACACCGTGCAGGAGCAGACGCTCTCGTCCTACCCGCTGACGATTGAGGCAAACCCCGTGGATATGTCCGGGATGCTCACGGCCATGACGGGCGCGAAGGACGACGAAAAGGACACACATGATCTCGACAAGGTCTACGCCAACACCGTCATGTACAGCATGCTCAACTCCATGGTCAGCAGCGCGACCGGTCAGTCGAACAACCTGCCGGCATTCAAGGAATACCTCGAAGACCCCGACAACAAGATCCACGACTACATCAGCGGCATCCAGTACACGTACGACATGGGCTTTGCCGTCTACACCGAAGACCCGAACGGCACCGTCATCAAGGCCGACACGACCGAGCTGCTGCAAAACGTCATGAAGTCCATGTACGGCGGCGACTACACGGCCTACTTTGACTCCATGGGTGGGTTTTACTCCGGGTTCAACGTCTGGCAGGAGCTGCTGTCCGGCGAGGACGGCGCGCTCGTAAGCGCCTCGACACAAAACCAGTACGATGTGATCTACGGCTCATGGCCGCAGAATTACAACGAGGTCGTACTCGTCGTGGATAAAAACAACGAGATCTCCGACCTTACGCTCTACGCGCTCGGCCTCGAAAGCATGGACGACATCAGCAACGCCATGATGCAGTCCATGAGCAAAAAGCAAATCGACACGACGCAGGAAAGCTGGAGCTATGCTGACCTCTGCGGCCGCGACTTCAAGCTCATCCTCCCCTCGGAGGGCTACGTCGCCAGCGGCGCGGGCTACACGGATATCAGCCAGACGAGCGACGGCCTGAACCGGCTCTACCACAGCGACGATGTCGGCGTGCCGCTCAAGATCGTCGGCATCGTGCGCCCGGCCAAGGGCAGCGTGACCGGCAACACCTACGGCGCGATCGGCTACACCTCCGCCCTGACTGACTATGCCATCGACCACGCCGACAACACCGAGATCATCCAGAAACAGCTGGCAGACCCGGATGTGGACGTGTTCACGGGCTCCGCGTTCCCGAACGCCGCGACCGCCACGACCGATCAGAAGGTCGCTGCGGCACAGGCCTATCTGAACAAGCTGAGTGTGGACGACCGTGCAAGTGTCTACCGCAAGTATATGACCACGCCGGACGACGCCACGCTCGACGCCGCGCTCACGCAGGCGATGGCAGGCTTTACCCGCGACAGCGCCAAGGAGATGGCTGACAACGGCATTTTCGAAGCCAGCGGCAAAACCGCGCAGCAGATGAAGGATATGATCGACGCCATGGACGATGAGACGTTCACACGCTTTTTCCGTCCGTATCTTCGCGCGATGCTGTCCATGCAGATGCAGCAGGAGACAGTCAAGTCCTACAGCGGCATGACCTCGCAGGAGATCGTCTCCGCCATCAACGCCAAAGGCATCAGCCGCAGCCAGTACGCTGACGTTTATGACAACTACGTCGCCTCCTCCGCCAGCGGCTCAACCTATCAAAACAATCTCAAAAAGCTCGGCTATGTCGACAAGGATTCTCCGAGCGCTATCAACATCTACGCCTCGAGCTTTGAAAACAAGGACCGCATCTCCGACTGCATTGACGACTACAACGCCGACAATCCGGACAATCAGATCAGCTTCACCGACTACATCGGTCTGCTCATGAGCAGCATCACAACGATCATCAACGCCATCAGCTACGTACTCATCGGCTTTGTGGCCATCTCCCTCGTCGTGTCGTCGATCATGATCGGTATCATCACCTATATCTCCGTGCTCGAGCGCACGAAGGAGATCGGCATCCTGCGCTCGATCGGAGCGAGCAAGCAGGATATCTCGCGCGTATTCAATGCCGAGACGATCATCGAGGGCTTCACGGCCGGTGTCATAGGCATCCTATGTACGCTGATCCTGCTCATCCCCATCAACCTCATCGTGCACCATCTGACCGGTCTGCCGACGCTGAGCGCGATCCTGCCGGTGCTCGGCGCGATCCTGCTCATTCTCATCAGCATGGCGCTGACGTTCATCGCCGGTCTCATCCCGTCGGGCATGGCGGCGAAGAAAGACCCCGTCGTTGCGCTGCGCACCGAGTAAGCCCAAAACGCATATTTCTACAGCCTCCGTGCAAACTAGGGTCACCTACATTTGCACGGAGGTTTTGCATGATGAAGCAGAAACTGTTCGCAGCCGTATGCGCCTTTGCGCTCTGCGCGGCGCTGGGTACGGCCATCCACGCCGGACAGGAAGCGGAGGCCGCCGCACCTGTGGCGGAAAATCTGGAGCTGACCACGTTCCGCAACACGTCCGTCGGCGGTACGCTGAGCGCCAGCGCGCCCGACGGCAGCCCCCTCACCTTCCGCATCACGACCGAGCCCATCAAGGGCACGGTGACGCTCACCGACGACGGCACGTTCGTTTACACCCCGGCCGACGGCAAGCGCGGGCGCGACTACTTCGGCTTTCGCGCTGCCGACAGCAGCGGCAGAGAGTCGCAGGAGGCGACCGTGATCATTGCCATCAAGAAGCAGAAGCCGGACGTCACCTACAGTGACATGGCCGGGCGGGCGGAGGAATATGCCGCCGTGCTGCTCGCCGAGCAGGGCGTGTGCGTTGGCCGGCAGGTTGGCGGGCAGTATCTCTTCGACCCGGACAGCAACGTGCCGCGCGGTGAATTTCTCGCTATGTGCATGCACCTGACCGGGACGGAAATGCTGCAGGGCGTGCTCTCGACGGGCTTCGGCGATGATGCGCAGATCCCCGCGTGGTCAAAGGCGTATGTTGCGACCGCGCTCATGAACGGCGATGTCTGCGGCTGCTCCGACGGCACGGCCATCGTGTTCGAGGCGCAGCGCGGCATCACGGCGGCGGAGGCTGCCGTCATGCTCGGCAGCTTTCTCGAGCCCTCCCCCGCCGCCCTCACGCGCTCAGACGTCCCCGACTGGGCGTGTGCTGCCGTTGCAAGCCTGACATCGTGCGGCGTGTTTCCGGACGGCGCGGACACCGCCGCACCCATCACGCGCGCCGAGGCTGCACAGATGCTGCTGGGCGCGTATGAGCTGCTGCAAAAGCGGTAAAAAATGAGCCCGTTTCCGAAGCCGGAAACGGGCTGGTTTTCTGTTACCCCTCGTGCAGGATGCTGCGCACCGCCTCCGGCGCAAGCTCCGGAAACGGGCGCACGGGCTGCGGCACGGCTTCGTGCGCGCCGATGTGCTTTTCCATCCAGACCATGGAGTACCATGTGCCGAACTTATAGCCGCAGCGCGAAAACTCGCCCACGAGCCGATAGCCGATGTGCGCGTGAAACTGCGCACTGTTTTTCGTCAGGTGTACGTCGTCCGCCCCATCCGGGTATGCGATACAGGCGTAGAGCGTCTGCACGTGCTGCGCGCGCAAAAGCGCCTCGAGTGCGGCATACAGCCGCCTGCCGATCCCCTGCCGGCGCTGATCCTCGCGCAGGTAGATGCTCACCTCGGCAGCCCAGGCATAGGCCGCGCGCTCACCGAACGCGCCGGCGTAGGCGTAGCCGACGATCTCTCCGCCGCGCACGGCGACCAGATACGGATAGCGCCGGAGTGTGGCGCGCATGCGTGCGGCGAATTCTTCGACATCCGGCACGGTGCACTCAAACGTGATGGCCGTCTTCTCCACGTAGGGTGCATAGATCGCGCGCAGCGCGGGCGCGTCGCTCAGACTCGCGGGGCGCAGATGCAAGGTGTTCGCGTCCATACCTTTCTCACTTTCCGCTGTCGCCGTAGTTTGCGAGCACGCGCGCGGACGGGTCGTTCACATCGCAGCCGGCCCATGCCTTGTTCGGCATCCAGAAGCCGGACACCATGCGCGCCTGATCGAGATAGTACCGCTCGAAGAGCTCACGATAGAGCAGCGACTCCTTGGTGAACGGCTGCGCGAAATCATACTTCCGGCGCAGGATGTCGAAGGCGATGTCCGTATATGTCTCCTCGGCGTAGGCCTTGAGGTCATCGACCATCGAGTGGCCGACCGCATCACTGAAGGCCGCCTTCTCGCGCATAAGGATGTCATGCGGCAGCCAGTCGCCCTCAAAGGCATGGCGCAGCAGGTACTTGCCCTTGCCGTAGACGTTGCACTTCTTGGCGGGATCGATGGACATGACATATTGCACGAAGTCCAGATCGCCGAACGGCACACGCGCCTCGAGACTGTTGACGGAGATGCAGCGGTCGGCGCGCAGCACGTCATACATATGCAGCTCGCGGATACGCTTGGCCGACTCCTCCTGAAATGCCGCAGGGCTTGGCGCGAAGTCCGTATACTTGTAGCCGAAGAGCTCGTCAGAGATCTCGCCCGTGAGCAGCACACGCAGGTCGGTCTGCTCATGGATGGCCTTGCAGACGAGGTACATGCCGATGCTCGCGCGGATGGTCGTGATGTCATACGTGCCGAGCAGCGCCACGACCTCCGGCAGCGCCTGGAGTACATCCTCGCGCGTGATGATAACCTCGGTGTGGTCGGCGTGCAGATACTCCGCCACCTCGCGGGCATATTTCAGGTCGATGGCGTCGCTGCGCATGCCGATGGCAAATGTGCGGATGGGCTTTTTGAGCAGCTTTGCCGAGATTGCGCACACGAGGCTGCTGTCCAGGCCGCCGGAGAGCAGGAAGCCGAGCGGTGCGTCGGCATCGAGGCGCTTCTGCACGCCGGCGATGAGCTTTTCGCGGATGTTCGTGCAGACGGTCTCCAGATCATCCTCACAGACGGCATCGACGTGCGTCATGTCGCGGTAGCAGGTGAACTTACCGTCGGCATAATAGTGGCCGGGTGGAAACGGCATCACATCGTGCACGAGACCGACAAGGTTTTTGGCCTCGCTGGCGAAGATGACCGCGCCCTCGGCGTCATAGCCGTAGTACAGCGGGCGGATGCCGATCGGATCGCGCGCCGCGACAAGACCGCCGCGCTTGGCGTCATAGATGATCATGGCAAACTCTGCGTCGAGACCGCGGAACATGTCCAGCCCCTCGCGTTCGTAGAGCGGAAGCAGGATCTCACAGTCGGATTCGCTCTCGAATGTCTCGCCCTCGGCGATCAGCCGCTCACGGATGGGACGAAAGCCATAGATCTCGCCGTTGCACACGAGCGCGCTGCCATCACGCGTGAATGGCTGCATGCCCTCCGGGTGCAGGCCCATGATGGCCAGACGGTGGAAGCCGAGCGTCGCCGCGCCGATATGGAGCATGCGCGTGTCGTCCGGGCCGCGGGAAATGGTCTTGTCAAAGCCGGTGCGCAGCGCCTGCGCGGAGATGGACGAGCCGAGATAACCGATGATGGAACACATGATTTTTTCCTCCTGAATACATCAAAAAATACGCAGCTACCATCCGACAATAGGACGAGTAGCTGCGTATCGTGGTGCCACCTATTTTACTTCTCACGGGTTCAAACAAACCGCACCGGGATAACGTCCGGCTTTGACGGCGCACCTACTGAGGCTCTCGCCCGTTCAGCTTGCAGCTCGGGAGTGTTCTTCACACAGGCTCTGTTATGCGGCTCGCACCGTCCCGCACTCGCTGGGAATGATCGCCCGTGCTACTTTTCTCCGTCAATGCTTTTGACAGAAGTATGAAAATGAAAGAAGAGAGAAAAAGAAAGAGAAAGCGTTTTTTACCGCACGCTGAACAGCAGGTCGCCGTAGGACGGCACCGGCCACTTGTCAGACGGCGTCATGGTCTCGAGCTGGTCGATCGTAATGCGCAGCTCCGCCATGGCGGAAAAGACCTTGTCGCGGTAGTAGTTGGCCAGCGCCTGACTGCCCTCAACGGTCTTGGCGCCCATGAGCGCCTCGTCGAGGCTGCGCACCTTGCGGTACGCATCGCCCAGCAGCGCAGACATCTCGGGGATGATGCTCTCCTCGTACGAGCAGTCGGCCGTGACGGACGCGGCGTGGATGGCCGCGGCAGTCTCGGACAGCTCGCGCAGGTAGCTGCTGACGGCGGGCATGATGTCGCGCCGCGCCATCTCAAGCATGGTCAGCGCCTCGATGTTGAGGATCTTGCTGTAGTTTTCGAGGTGGATCTCATAGCGTGCCTCCATCTCGGTGCGGGTATAGACGCGGTGCTTGGTAAAGAGCGCCACGTTCTTGTCGGCAAGGTAATACGGCAGCGCTTCGGGCGTCGTGCGCAGGTTCAGTAGACCGCGGCGCTCCGCCTCTGCGATCCATGCCTCGTCATAACCGTTGCCCTTGAAGAGGATGCGCTTGTGCTTGATGAGCACGCTGCGGATGAGCGCCTGCAGATCGGTCTCAAAGTCCTTGCTGCCCTCGAGCGCATCAGCAAACTGCTCAAGGCTCTCGGCAACGGCCGTGTTGAGCACGACGTTGATGCCGGAAATCGAGGCCGAGGAGCCCGGCATACGGAACTCGAATTTATTGCCGGTAAAGGCGAAGGGCGAGGTGCGGTTGCGGTCGGTCGCGTCCTTGGGGAAGCGCGGCAGCGCGTGCACGCCGATCTTCATCAGCTGTCTTTCCTTGCCGCAGTAGGCCGTCTCGTCAATAATCGCGTTGAGGATCTCCTCGATCTCGTCGCCGACGTACATCGAAACGATCGCCGGAGGCGCCTCGTTCGCGCCGAGGCGGTGATCGTTTGCGGCCGACGCCACGCTGATGCGCAGCATATCCTGATAGTCATCCACGGCCTGAATGACCGCACACAGGAACAGCAGGAACTGCGCGTTTTCCGCCGGTGTCTCGCCGGGCTCAAGCAGGTTCATGCCGGTGTTCGTGACCAGCGACCAGTTATTGTGCTTGCCAGAGCCGTTGACGCCGGCAAACGGCTTTTCATGCAGCAGGCAGACCATGCCGTGGCGCGAGGCCACCTTCTGCATGATCTCCATCGTCAGCTGGTTCTGGTCAGCGGCGATGTTGCCGGTCGTAAACACGGGCGCGAGCTCGTGCTGCGCGGGCGCGACCTCGTTGTGCTCGGTCTTGGCATAGACACCGAGCTTCCAGAGCTCCTCATCGAGATCCTTCATGAATGCCGCAACGCGCGGCTTGATGCTGCCGAAGTAGTGGTCATCGAGCTCCTGTCCCTTCGGCGGCTTTGCACCAAAGAGCGTGCGCCCGGTATAGATCAGATCCTTGCGGCGGTTATAGACATCTTTGTCCACGAGGAAATACTCCTGCTCAGGGCCGACCGTCGTGCGCACGGCGGTAACGTCGGCATTGCCAAACAGGTGGATCACACGCAGAGCCTGACGGTTGAGCGCCTCCGCGCTGCGCAGCAGCGGCGTCTTTTTATCGAGCGCCTCGCCGCCGTAGGAGCAGAACGCCGTCGGGATGCACAGGACGTTATCTTTTATAAAGGCATAGGACGTCGGGTCCCACGCGGTATAGCCGCGCGCCTCAAACGTCGCGCGCAGGCCGCCGGACGGGAAGCTGGAAGCATCCGGCTCGCCGCGGACAAGCTCCTTGCCGGAAAACTCCATGATTACCTGACCGCCGCCGCAGGGAGAGATGAAGCTGTCGTGCTTCTCGGCGGTGATGCCGGTCATCGGCTGGAACCAGTGCGTGAAGTGCGTTGCGCCCTTCTCGATCGCCCAGTCCTTCATGGCATTGGCCACGATGCGCGCGGCGTCGTCATCGAGACGCTTGCCCTTTTCCATCGTCGCCTGCACCTGCCGGTAGGTCTCCTTCGGCAGCCGCTCACGCATGACTGCGTCGTTAAATACCATAGAGCCAAAAATATCAGAGATCTTATCCATTTTCCAGGTCCCCTTTCTATGTTTCAAAATCTGTGTCAACAACGAAAAAACGGCACTGGTGCCCGGAGATCATTCGCTCTCCACGACGCCATTGCCGTTTCAATGTGGAAAATATACGCCTGTTGCAGAAAAATGTCAAGCGGGTCTGGCGCAATTTCTTTCGGCGGATTTCACAGAATTTTCGGCAGATCCGGGCAAGATTTTATTCTTGACATGTGCAAAACCCGTGGTGTATTATATACATGGATTTTTGATTGGAAAAATTCTGTGTGCCGCTGATACGGTCATGAAAGTACATATGGTATCTTTTCGAGAACGCTGACGTTTCACGATGACCCGGGGGAAAGTGCCCCTTATCGGCATCGGAAGCGTCTTTTTGTTTTTCAGCCCCGATTTCAAATTGCGAGGTGATGCGTATGAATTCGTCCCTGCACACCGTGAGCGCCCTGCTCGTCTCCGCCTCTGAGGCGCAGACCAAGCGCATCGGTGCCCTGCTCACACGCGCGCGCATCGTCCCGTTTGAACACGCAGACAGCGCCCGGCAAGCACTCGACCTGCTCGACGCCGGCGGCATCGACGGCGTGCTCATCGCAGAGCCGGTCACCGGAAGCTCCGGACAGGAGCTGGCACTGCAGCTCAAAAAGCGGCGCTGCATGGCGGTGCTGCTGCTGGCTGAGCCCACGCACGCAGACGCGGCCGCCGCCCTGCTGGAGCAGTCCGGCGTGCTGGTGCTGCCGAATGACGCGCCGGAGGCGCTCATTGTGCAGACCATCCGGCTGCTGGCTGCCGTGCGCAACCAGCTTGAGCAGATGCAGCACAAGACGGAAAAGCTGGAGGCAAAGGTTGCCGACATCCGCATCATCAACCGCGCAAAGCTCCTGCTTGTGCAGCACCTGCAGATGACGGAGACGGAAGCGCACAAATACATCGAAAAGCAGGCGATGAACACCAGCAAGCCGCGGCGCACCATCGCAGAAAATATCATCCGCACCTATGAAGATTGAGGGGGCTTATTCATGACCAAGTACATTTTTGTTACAGGCGGCGTTGTTTCCGGACTCGGCAAAGGCATTACGGCGGCCTCGCTCGGCCGTCTGCTCAAGGCGCGCGGCCTGAAGGTTGCGGCGCAGAAGCTCGATCCCTATATTAATGTAGACCCCGGCACGATGAGTCCCTACCAGCACGGCGAGGTGTACGTCACCGAGGACGGCGCCGAGACCGATCTCGATCTCGGCCACTATGAGCGCTTCATCGACGAGGATCTGAACAAATACTCCAACCTCACGACCGGCAAGGTCTACTGGAACGTTCTCAACAAGGAGCGGCGCGGCGAATATCTCGGCGAGACGGTGCAGGTCATCCCGCACATCACAAACGAGATCAAAGACTTCATTTACAGCGTCGGCAGCAAGACGAACGCCGACGTCGTCATCACCGAGGTCGGCGGCACGACCGGTGATATCGAGAGTCAGCCGTTTCTCGAGGCCATCCGGCAGGTCGGGCTCGAGGTCGGGCGTGAAAATGCACTCTACATCCATGTGACGCTCGTGCCGTATCTGCACGGCAGCGAGGAGCACAAGACAAAGCCCACGCAGCATTCCGTAAAGGAACTGCAGGGCATGGGCATTTCCCCGGACATCATCGTGCTGCGCTGCGACGAGCCGCTCGAGGAGTCCATCTTCCGCAAGATCTCCCTGTTCTGCAACGTCAAGCCCGACTGCGTGATCGAGAACATGACCATTCCCGTGCTGTACGAGGCACCGATCATGCTTGAGCGCAACCGCTTTTCCGAGATCGTCTGCCGTGAGCTGCATATCGACGCGCCCGCGCCGGACATGACCGAGTGGGACGCCATGCTCGAGAGCATCCGTAGCCGCTCGCGCCGCGTGACGATCGGGCTCGTGGGAAAATACGTCCAGCTGCACGATGCATATCTGTCCGTGGCCGAGGCACTGCGTCACGCCGGATACGTCTATGGCGCGCGTGTCGACATTCAATGGATTGACAGCGAGACGATCACGCGCGATAATGTAGAGGAGGTGCTCGGCGGATGCGACGGCATCCTCGTGCCCGGCGGCTTCGGCAACCGCGGCATTGAGGGCAAGATTGCGGCTGCGCACTATGCCCGCACACACAATGTTCCCTACCTCGGCATCTGTCTGGGCATGCAGATCGCAGTCATCGAGTTTGCACGCTCCGTCTGCGGGCTGGCAGACGCCAATTCCGGCGAGTTCGACGAGAGCAGCACAAACAAGGTCATCGACTTCATGCCTGATCAGAGCGATGAGATCGACAAGGGCGGCACGCTGCGCCTCGGCGCGTATCCGTGCTGCATCGTGCCCGGCACAAAGATGGCGGCGTGCTACGGCACGGCGGAGATCTCCGAGCGCCACCGCCACCGGTACGAGTTCAACAACAACTACCGCACACTCATGCAGGAAAAGGGTCTCGTGCTCTCCGGTCTGTCGCCGGACGGACACATTGTGGAGACCGTTGAGATCCCCGAAAACGATTTTTATATCGGCGTACAGTACCATCCCGAGTTTAAGAGCCGCCCGAACAAGGCGCACCCCCTGTTCAAGGGCTTGATCTCGGCGGCACTGCGCCACACAGAAAGAGGATAACGTATGCACGATCGCTACACCAATCCCCTGTGCACCCGCTATGCCGGGCGCACAATGCAGCACATTTATTCCGACGACAACAAATTCTCCACCTGGCGCAGGCTCTGGGTCGCGCTGGCGGAGAGCGAGCAGGAGCTCGGTCTGCCGATCACGGACGCACAGCTCGAGCAGCTGCGCGCGCACATCACCGACATCGACTATGCCTATGCCGCCGAGCGCGAGCATGAGGTACGGCATGACGTGATGGCGCACGTGCTGACCTACGGCGCGTGCTGCCCGGACGCAAAACCCATTTTGCACCTCGGCGCAACGTCCTGCTACGTTGGCGACAACACGGACATCATCCTCATGCGTGAGGCGCTCGAGCAGATCCGCAGCCTGCTGGTCAACGTCATTCAGGCGCTGGCGGACTTTGCCGAGACGCACAAGGCGCAGCCGACGCTCGCCTACACGCATTTTCAGGCCGCACAGCCGACAACCGTCGGCAAGCGCGCCACGCTCTGGGCACAGGATCTGCTGATGGATCTTGAGCAGCTCGAGTTCCAGCTGGAGCATCTCAAGCTTCTCGGCTGCAAGGGTACGACCGGCACGGGCGCAAGCTTCCTCGCCCTGTTTGACGGCGACGAGCAAAAGGTCGTCGCGCTCGAGCGGAAGATCTGTGAAAAGATGGGCTTTTCCGGCGCATATCCCGTCAGCGGCCAGACCTATTCGCGCAAGGTGGACTTTCAGGTGCTGCAGGTGCTGTCCGGCATCGCGCAGAGCGCGTCGAAGTTCTCGAGCGACATCCGGCTGCTGTCCCACCTCAAGGAGGTGGATGAGCCGTTCGAGAGCGGCCAGATCGGCTCGTCGGCCATGGCCTACAAGCGCAATCCCATGCGCAGCGAGCGCATTGCCTCCCTGTCGCGCTATGTCATCTGCGATCTGCAGAATGCCGCCGTCACGGCCAGCGCCCAGTGGTTCGAGCGCACGCTCGACGACTCGGCCAACCGCCGCATCAGCATCCCGGAGGCGTTTCTCGCGACCGACGGCATCCTGACGCTGTACCTCAATGTTATCCGCGGCCTGACCGTGTATCCGAAGATGGCCGAAAAGCATCTGGCGGAGGAGCTGCCGTTTCTCGCCACGGAGAACATTCTCATGTACTGCGTCAAGGAAAAGGGCGGCGACCGGCAGGCGCTGCACGAGGCCATCCGGCAGCACAGCGTGGCCGCCGGCAAAGCCGTCAAACTCAATGGCGGCAGCAACGACCTGCTCGCGCGCATTCTTGCCGACCCCACCTTCGGGCTCACGCGCGATGAGCTGGATAAATTGGTCGACCCCCATGCCTTCACCGGCATGGCCGTACACCAGACCGAGACGTTCCTGCGCGAGCAGGTCACTCCGGTCCTGAACAAATATACAACACTGCTCGGATGCGAAGCATCCGTCAACGTGTAAGTAACAGGAGGTTTCTCTAATATGCTGACATCCATTGTAGGCATCAACTGGGGTGACGAGGGCAAGGGCCGCATGGTCGATCTGCTCAGCCAGAAGTACGACGTCGTCGTGCGCTATCAGGGCGGCAACAACGCCGGCCACACCGTCATCAACGACAAGGGCAAGTTCGTGCTCAATCTCATGCCGAGCGGCATCCTGCGCGACGAGACCGTGAACGTGCTCGGCCCCGGCATGGTCATTGATACGGAGCACATGTTCCATGAGGTCGAGCGTCTGAGAGATGGCGGCATCACCATCACGCCGGAGCACCTGAAAATCAGCGACAAGGCCGTCATCTGCATGCCGTACCACAAGCTGCTCGACTGTCTGGAGGAAGACCGTCTGGCGGACAAGAAATTCGGCTCCACCCGCCGCGGCATCTCCCCCGCCTACTCGGACAAGTACATGAAAAAGGCGCTGCGCATGGGCGAGCTCGCCGACCGCGACGCACTCAAGGCCCGTCTGACCGACATCCTCGAGTGGAAGAATCTCTTCATCGTCAACGGTTATCACCACGATCCCATCGACCTTGACGAGATGATGGCATGGATCGACACCTACGCCATGCCGTTCAAGGAGTATGTCTGCGACACGACCGACTACCTCTCCGAGGCCATCGAGGACAACAAGTCCCTGCTCTTTGAGGCACAGCTCGGTGCGCTGCGCGACATTGACTATGGCATCTATCCGTACACCTCCGGCTCGTCGACGATCGCGGCCTACGCTCCCATCGGCGCGGGCATCCCGGAGGCGCGGCTCGACACGATCATCGGCATCATGAAGGCCTACTCCACCTGCGTAGGTGAGGGCCCGTTCACCTGCGAGATGTTCGGTGACGAGGCCACCGCGCTGCGCGACGCCGGCGGCGAATACGGCGCCGCGACCGGCCGCCCGCGCCGCGTGGGCGGGTTTGACGTGGTCGCCTCCCGCTACGGCGTGAAAATGCAGGGCTGCACGAGTATCGCGCTGACGAAGCTCGACGTGCTGTCCTACCTGGACAAGATCCCCGTGTGCGTCGCCTATGAGATCGACGGCGAGCGCGTGGAGCGCTTCCCCATCGGTGTGAAGCTGGCCAAGGCCAAGCCCATCTACGAGTACCTGCCCGGCTTCCACTGCGACATCTCCGGCTGCCGCAAGGTGAGCGATCTGCCGAAGGAGGCGCTCGACTACGTGCACTACCTCGAGGGCGCTGTCGGCTGCCGCATCAAGTACGTCTCCGTCGGGCCTGACCGCGATGCGTACATCAAGATGTTCTGAGACCGCCGAAACCGGCGCTCTGCTGATGCAGAGCGCCGGTTTTCCTGTCTGTGAGCGCTGTGGTTGCCTTTTGCGCACGTGTGCGGTAGAATAAGAGTCAACTATCCCTTAGGAGGAACATCATGCTTAAACGACTTCTTGTCTGTCTGCTCCTGACCGCCCTGCTGACCGGAAGCGCGGCTGGCGCATACCTTCCTGCTGCGGAGGCAGCCAGCCCCGATGTGTATTCCGCCGGTGAACAGATCACAGGTGTCGGCGTCGACGTCAGTCAGTTTCAGGGTGACATCGACTGGGGCACGGCTGCGCGGAACATCGACTTTGCCATCATCCGCTGCTACGCCCGCGGTCAGGCCGACCAAAAATGGAGCGTCAATGCCGCCGCGTGTGAGCGCCTCGGCATTCCCTACGGCGCGTACGTCTACTCCGCCGCCAAAACAGACGCGCAGGCCCGAAGCGAGGCGGAGGGCGCGCTGCAGCAGCTGCGCGGCAAAAGCCCGCGGCTGCCGGTCTACCTCGATCTGGAGGATGAGAGCGTGCGCACCGGCTGCACGAAAGCCGAGATCCTGCGCCATGCGACCATCTTCTGCGACACGCTGCGCGCAGCAGGCTACAGCGTCGGCATTTACGCCAATCGTTACTGGTGGACAACCGTGCTCGACGACCCGGCCTATGAGCAGTGGGATCGCTGGCTCGCCGTCTGGGATGCGGAGACCGGCTACAGCGGCAGCTACAGCACATGGCAGTGCAGCAACAGCGCCCGCATCTCCGGCATCCCGACGAACGTAGACCTGAATCTGCGCTACGGCACATCGCTCAATGCGGGGCACACGCACGATTACCGCGTCACAAAACACACAGAGCCGTCGTGTACAGACTTCGGCAGCCGCATCTACACCTGCGGCAGCTGCGGCGCATCCGTGACCCAGCCGCTGCGTCCGCTGCGCAGCTGCCCGAGCAAGAATCTGAGCGATGTCCCTGCGCCGGACAACTGGGCGCATGCCGGCATTGATTTCTGCGTGCGCACCGGCCTAATGTCCGGCGTTGGCAGCGGCCGCTTTGACCCGAAGGGCACGACCACACGCGCGCAGGCGGTACAGGTCCTCTACGAGCTCTCCGGCGCTCCAACGGTCAGCGGTAAGACCCCGTTTACGGATCTGACGCACGGCTGGTATCAGAGTGCCGTGCTCTGGGCGTACCAGACCGGCGTGACAGCCGGAACGAGCCGGACGACCTTCTCCCCCGACGATCCGGTGACACGCGAGCAGCTCGCCGTACTGCTCATGGAGTACGCAGACCGCATCCTGAAGCTCCAGCATACGTGGACGCCCGCAAACCTGAACGATTTCCCGGACGGCGGATATGTGGCCGGCTGGGCGCGCAGCGCAATGGCGGACGCCGTCGCGCTCGGCCTGATCTCCGGGTCGAACGACAACGGCGTCAACTACCTGCGTCCGCAGGGGCACGCCACGCGCGAGCAGACCGCCACGATTCTGTCGGCGTTTTGCCAGAATGTGAAAAAAGGATAACAGCAAAGCGGCGCTCCGGGAACGGAGTGCCGCTTTGCTTGTCAAAGAATCTCATAGAGTTTGCGCCCGCAGGCGCAAAGAAAGTCCAATCATTTTCTTCGGCGACATGTGCGGCGAAGAAAATACTTCTCGGCCTGCAAACGTGCGAGCTGGCCGCCTCTGGCGGCCGGTGAGTGCGCTGCAGTCAGGCCGCAAACCCCTTTGTCAAAAAAGCAGTACTCTTTGACAGTCTCAGCGGCGCCCCGGGAACGGAGCGCCGCTTTCGTATGGAATCCTTATCCGATGCCGCCGAGGATCGCCCCGGCGATCAGCGCCACGAGCACACTGACGCAGTAAACATATTTGCCGGCCGGATAATACCAGCCGCCGATGGGCTTGCGCGCACCGAGGTTGACGCTCTCGAGCACGAGCTTTTTACCGCCGATCCAGAAGAACATTACTGCCGCGAGCAGTGCGCCCAGCGGGCAGATATAGATGGATACAACATCCATCCACTGTGAGACGATGGCCTGAATGCACAGCGCGGCTGCAAGACCGATCACATGGATCACCGCCGTTGCCGGCACGCGCTTGAGGCCGAGCTTTTCCTGCAGGGATGCGACCGGTGCCTCATAGAGATTGATGATCGACGTGACGCCCGCAAACGACACACACAGGAAAAACACCATCGCCACGATGCGCCCGCCCGCCATGCCGTTCATGACGTGGACAAGATAGATGAACATCAGCCCCGGACCGCCGGCGTCGAGCTCAGCGCCGCCGGCCGCCATGGCGGGGATGATGACAAATGCCGCCAGCAGCGCCGCGATCGTGTCAAAGAGCGCGACGTTGCGCGCGGAGCTTGGAATGCACTCGTTTTTGCTGAGGTAAGAACCGTAGATCACGCTGCCGTTGCCCGCAACAGACAGGGAGAAAAACGCCTGACCAAAGGCATAGATCCAGACATACGGGTCGAGCAGGCCCTCGGGCTTGATGGTGAAGATATACCGATAGCCGCCCGACGCGCCGGTCAGCGTGAACACATAGATGCCGAGTGCGACAAAAAGGAAAAACAGGATCGGCATCATGACCTTGTTGGCCTTTTCAATGCCGCCGGCAATGCCGAAGGACATGATGAAAAAGCTCACCGCAACTGCGACCACGACCCAGACATTTGCGCCCCACGCGCCGGCAGTGGCATTGAAGCTGCCGACGATCGCATCCATGTCCTGACCCATGGCAGACAATCCGCCGTCAAACGCCAGAAATGTATACTTGAAGATCCAGCCCATGACGCATGTGTAGCCGATGGCCAGCGCCAGCGACCCGAGCACCGGGATGTAACCGACGAGCTCGCCCGGCTTGCGCTTTCCGAAGCGCGCCTCGGTGCACATACCGAACGAGCCGACCGGGCCTGCACCGCCCGCGCGGCCGAGTGCAAACTCCCCGATGACGCCGGTAGAGGCGATGAGGATGACAAAGAGGAAGTACGGGATGAGGAAGGTCATGCCGCCCCACTGGGACACCAGCGTCGGGAAGCGCCAGATGTTGCCCATGCCGACGGCCGAGCCGATGCAGGCGATGATGAAGCCGCCGCGGCTGCGAAAGCCGTCGCGGTTATTGACGTTTGTGTCATTACCCATGATGTTGTTTCCTTTCACGCACTAGGCACAAATTGGTTTGATTATACCGCAAAAGTGCGCGCACCGCAACTGTTGTTTGCGTCCGGAGCCTGACCGAAGCGCAAAAACCGCCCGCACCATGCAAAACGGCGCAAACGGTGCGGGCGGTGTGCTGATAGAATAGTCGGCCTGCAGTACACAGCGCGCCGCTCCGGCACACTCAGACCTTGGCGAGGAAGCACGTCTGGCTCCCGACCTCGGAATAGAGAATGGCCTGATCCTTGCCGAGGTCATAGACGCGGATGACATCCGCCATCACATCCTCAGCATCGGACGGCATGAGCTGCGCGTACACGTTCTCGCAGTCTGCAAAGAGCGTGTCCTGAAATACGCAACCATCCTCCCCCGGATAGAGCGCGACATAAAACGAACCGGCCTCCACGAGGTCCTGGAAGAAATGGCTGCCGTAGCTCAGCTCCGGACGCAGACCGTGCGAGCTGTAGGCGAGCTCCGCGATGCAGTCGAAGCGGTTGATCTCCATGAAATGCACCGGAACGCCGAGACTGGGCGTGGTCGTGCCCCAGCGGCCCGGGCCAAGCAGGATCGTCCCCTCACCGCGCAGGCGATTATTGAGTTCACCCAGCTTGCGCGCGACCTGATATTTACGCTGCTCCGGCAAGTCCAGATACGGTTCGACCTGAACCATGACGGCATAACGGATGGGCAGGCAGACGTTTCCGCCCATGAAGTTGCCGCTCGTGCGGAAATAAAACTCCTTCACATTCGGCATGACGCCGGCCGCACCGACGCCGCGCGTCTGCAGCGGTCTGCACTGGAGGAGATTGACGCGGTAATTGCCGTCCTGATCGAAGTTGCAGGCATACTCGATATCAACCGGGTAGCTGTACTTCTCCTCGAGCACACGCATCACCTCTGTCATGACATTGGTGAAGTCAGTATTGCGCAATAGCTTTCGGAAATTCAGAATATCCGGTGCGTCCGCCGTGCTCAGCCCCATCTCACGCAGGCGCGAAACGGTCGGATAGTCCCGCTCCATGAACAGGGAGGGATCCGCCTTGATGTCGCGCTTGTCAATGCTCTGCACGCGAACGGTCTCAAATGCATTATCCTTGAGCGCGATCACATCCATCTTATGCTGCGAGTACTTATACTCGTCGCCATAGGCGACCATCGGCGGCGCCGTCGGGTGATCCATATTGAGCAGCCGCGCATAGTCGTCGGCCTCGCGGTCGACCGCGCGCGTGCCCATGCCGAACACGAGCCGCAGCATCCCCTTATTCTCCTCCGAAGCGTTCTGCCGGTTGAGATACAGGTTCTTGGAGTGGCCGACGCCCGCGATGTGCGGGTAGTAATAATCCCCGTGCACATCGCCGCAGACGCGCATGACCAGAAGCGCCATCTGCTCGTCGCGGTCGAGAAGCTTGCGCTCGGCGCGGTAGCGGATGGCATCCGGGTTGACGGTGCTGGCATAAACCTGCTTGACCGCGCGCTCAAAGACGGCATAGCGCTGCTCCAGACTGCCCTGATTGGGGCAGAACACGCTCTCATACTTGCCCGCAAAGGCATTTCCGAAGCCGTCCTCGAGGATCGAGCTGGAGCGCACGATGATCGGCGACTGGCCGAAATATTCGAGCATGGACAAAAACTGCTCCTTGATGCTCGGCATGAACGTACCGTTGAGCAGCAGCTCACGGATGGGCTGTGCATATTCGAGGTAGTCCGCCTCCTCGACCATGCGGATACGGGACGACCACAGGCCGTTTTGCACACCGTAGGTGTAAAAGACGTCCGCCCCGATGTAGTAGGAATCATGCGGCTCGACACGTGTGCGGTAGAGCTCCGGCGCTTCGTCGCGCAGGATGTTGCGCGCCAGGAGCATGCCGGCCGCCTTGCCGCCGATGCAGCCCGTACCGATCTCGCGGTTTTTGATGTACAGCAGGTCGCGCATGGAGAAGTATTTCCGGCACAGGGCAAGGCGCGTCGGCTCGTTGCCGAGCAGACAGCGGAGCATATTCTCCTTAAGGCGCTTTCCGTCGGCATCCGTCGGCTCGTGCCCGTCGGAGACGGAGTCAAACATGCTGTCCCAGCAGTCGCGCCGCTCCCCCGTCTGGGTGAAGCGCTCAAAGACGGCATAGTTGTCCGCGCTGGAGGTCAGGGCGCGCCACTTCGCGCCGGTGATCTTCAGCGGAAAATACGTCGTCTGCGTGCTGCGCCCGCGCACCTTGACAGCATGGATATAGACACTGCCGTCGAGCGTGCGGATGTTGGCGAGCAGCGGCGTCTCGCGGCGGATGCGCGACATGGTCTCGTAGGTGTGCTTTTCATAATCGATCGGCTGATACGCGACCGCCTGACGCCGGATGAGAAACGGGTTGATAAGCAGGAAAAAGTTTGAGATCATCAGGTCGGAAAACCAATATTTCTGCAGATCCGACAGGCAGTCGAACACGAAAAACGTGCCGAGCGGCTCCTTGTCAATGATGCGGTGCACCTGCACGGCAAAGGTCTCAAAGCCCACGCGCGGATCAAGCTCGTATTTCTCGACATTTGCGCCGCGCTCGCGCAGCGCCGCCGTATCCATGATCTCTTCGTGATCAGCAAAGCGTATGTAGACGATGCGGTCGCCCTTACGGGCAACATTGGTCACGAATCTCGTTGCGACGTACATATAGTCGCTGATGTGTTCACACTGCCAGACGACCGTGTCGCCCGGACGAAGGTAATCGATCGCCTCATCGAGGCCGTCGATACCGGTGGAAATGCGGCGCTCAGTCTCCATAGTCTTCTCCTCGCTTTCACGATATTTTATAAGGGCATCCCCCGCTGCGCTGCGGTGCGCAGGAATTGGTAGTATAAAATAGTTTACCACAGATCATCGGCTTTTTCTACCATGTTAATATCCCGTCAGGCACCCCAGAAAACGGAACGGACAAGATTTCTATTCCCAAGACCATGTTGTTATGATATACTGCTCTTACCATATTGCCGCGCCGGTGCTGCGCTGCACAGGCAGTGCAGCCCGAGCGCGAAAATAGATGAGGAGAGAAAATCATGACAGACACCAAACACCGCCTTCTGGCCTGTGCGCTGCTTATGTGCATGATGGTCTGCGTCTTTGCGGGCCTTACCGCGACGCCGGCCGAGGCTGCCGACGTGCGCGCGGTCACCTGGATGGAGAATGTACCCGACGAGACAAAGCTCAGCAGCATGTCCATCCCCGGCACACACGACAGCTGCACGCAGAACGTCGACATGCGCTACATTTTCCAGTGTCAGGATGCGAGCATCGCCACGCAGCTCAAATATGGCTACCGCTATCTCGATATGCGTCTGGTGCTCGAAAAGCGCTCCGGTCAGGAGACGCTCGTGCTCAAGCACAACATCGCCAGATGCAAGGTCTCCGACTCCCCGTTTTCCAGAACGCTCACGCTGGCGGACGTACTCAAAGACGTCTACGCCTTTCTCGGCGAGCATCCGAGCGAAACGGTCATCATGTGCATGAAGGCCGAAAACAGCAAGGACGACGTTGCCGCCGTGCAGAAAGCGCTCTACGAGATGATCAATCAGGCATCCGAGCACTGGTATCTGAAAAACGAGATCCCGACCATGGGCGCGGTGCGCGGCAAGATCGTGCTCGCCACCCGCTTTGACGACAAGCTGCAGGTCGGCTCGGATCGCTGCGGGCTGTACTTCGGCTGGACGGATCAGGGCGACCGCACCGTTCTCACCGACCCCACCGCGGACTCCGTGATCAACGGCCGCGAGACGCTGTGCGTGCAGGATCGCTACAACTACGACGTTGATGACAAGATCACCGCCATCCGCACCTGCCTCGACAGCAGCCGTGCAGCGGATGACACCTTCTTCCTGAACTTCACCTCCACAAGCGGCAGCGGCGCGGTGGGGCACCCGAAGGAATACGCCAAGGACATCAATCTTGATCTCTACGCCTATGAATGGGAGGCCGGGAAAGCCTACGGCGTTGTCATCGTCGATTTCGGTCCGAAGAAGATCGCCGAGAAGATCTACGGAACGAATTTTCAGTGACCGGCTGCGCGCCGAAGCATAGCAAAAACACAAAAGCCTTTGAGAGCGGAATGTTCTCAAAGGCTTTTGCATCGGCCGGCGTTTGGCAGCACCCACCGCCTGCAGCAGGCCGTCCGGCGGCCGCGGAAAAGTCTTCATCCGACGGGCTGTTTGTTTCTTCGTTGACATTGTTCGCACTATATGTTACCATTTTCCGCGGATGTTTGTGCATGGATTGCCAAAAAAACAAAGGAGTATGATCGTCATGAATGAGAAACCGGCCCCGAAGGCCGTCGCTTTGCTGCCTGTCGCCGTCTTTTTGGTGCTGTACCTGGTGCTGGGCATCGTTTTGGAATATGTGCTGAAAATCGAGATGGGCTTCTATCAGATCCCCATCGTCGTTGCTTTTTTGGTGGCTCTGCTGGTGGCCTGCCTGCAAAATCGCAGTGTGAGTTTTGATGAAAAGCTGGTGCTGATGGGACAGGGCATCGGCGACAAGAACATCGTCACCATGATCCTGATCTTTCTGGTCGCCGGTATCTTTGTGGGCGTCACCGGACGCACGAGCGCTGAGGCCGTGGCCTACTTCCTGCTGTCCATCGCCCCGGTGAAGATGGCCGTCGCGGTGCTGTTCGTGGTGGCGTGCTTCGTATCCATGGCCATGGGTACCTCCGTTGGCACGATCACGCTCCTCGCCCCCATCGCCGTGGCCGTGTCCGCCAGCTCCGGCTTTGATCTGCCGTTGTGCATCGCCTCTGTCATGGGCGGCGCAATGTTCGGCGACAACCTCAGCTTCATCTCCGACACCACGATCGCCGCCTGCTCCACGCAGGGCACGGAAATGAAGGATAAGTTCCGCGCAAACTTCAAGATCGCCCTGCCCGCCGCACTGGCGGCGCTGGTGCTGATCATCGCCGTATCCTTGGGCACGGATGTGCAGAGCGCCGTCTCCGGTGATCATGATCTGGTGCTCATCATCCCCTATCTGCTGGTGCTCATCGGCGGCATCCTCGGCCTGAATGTGTTTGTGGTGCTGCTCATCGGCATTGCTGCCGGCGCTGCCATCACGCTCATCACCGGGCAGGTCACGGCGCTGGAGCTCATGGGCAACATGGGCGGCGGCGTGTCGGGCATGTTCGAGACCATTCTGGTGACGCTGCTGGTGGCCTCCCTGTGCGGCCTGATCCGCGCCTACGGCGGCTTCGAGAGCATTCTCGCCTTCATCCGCCGGGTGTTTCGCGGAAAGCGCGGCGGTCAGCTGGGCATCGGTCTGCTGGTGGGCCTCATGGACATTGCCACCGCCAACAACACCGTTGCCATCGTCATGGCAGGGCCAATCGCCAAGGAGGTTGCCGAGGAGTACGGCATCAGCTCCAAGCGTTCCGCTTCCCTGCTGGACACGTTCTCGTGCATCTTCCAGGGCATCCTCCCCTACGGTGCGCAAATGCTGGTGGCGCTGTCCACCTGCGCCACGCTGGGCTATGCCGTCAGTGCGTTTGACATCATCCCGCTGCTGTTCTACCCCTTCCTGCTGTGCCTGTCGAGCCTGCTGTTCATCCTCTTTGATCATCAGTGAGCCGCCGGCGCAGCGCACGGAGTGAACCCAAAACACAACCCCCTTTGAGAACTGCGTTCTCAAAGGGGGTTTTTGTTTCAGCCGGCACAATGCTCCAGCAGCGCCTCATCCTTGAGGCGGTAATACTTCCACCACTGCAGGCACCTGATCTGTGCCTCCTGCTCCGAGGTAAGCCGGGTGATCGCTTGCCCGGAAGCATCCAGATATACGTCGTGGTTGATGACCGGCAGACTCCGGCGCACTGCGTTGAGCATATCGAAATAGGGGTCCATCCCACACATACCGGTCAGCTCGTACACTGCCGCGCCCAAATAGCTTGAGCTGATGGTCTCCGGAAGCTCGAGCGCGTCAAAATCGCAGTCCGGTGCATAAGCCTCGTTCGCCCAAATGAGGTAAGGCGTCTCATAGGTTTCCAGCACGTGCGCAGAGGTATCGGTCATACCGATCGGGAGTCCCAGCTCTTGATACACACCGTAATCCTGCCCCAGGGCCGGCAGATGGTCGCCATAAAACACGAGCAGCACAGGCTCTGTGCATGTGTCCAGATAATTGCACAGCTTGGTCAGCATCGCCGTAGAGTCGCGGACGCCCTCCATATATACCGAGAGGGGCTCCATGGCCTCGTCCGAGATCGTCGTGTTCAGCGGCGGCTGCTCCGGCACAAAGCCATATTTCCCATAGGTGTAGGCCTGATGGTTCTGGATGCTCACGCCGTAGGCAAACAGGGGCGTATCCCCGCCCAAGCGTGCATCCAGCTCGGAGATCAGATGGTCGGCGAAGGCGTCGTCAGAGATCATCGTCCCCTTCTGATCCGCTTGCGTGTAGTTCTCGTTGAAGATGCGCTCCTCCATGCCGAGGAACTGATAAACACTGTCCCGGTTATAAAACCAGCTGTAGCCCGGATGCATGAACAGGGTCGAATAGCCCGCCTGCTGATAGTCCCACGGCAGTGCGTTGACCGCCTTATGCACCACGCGAAAGGCGGATACATTGGTCGTAGAGATCATGTTCGTCTGAATACCGGTCAAAACATCAAACTCCGTATTTGCCGTTCCCGCACCGAAATTGCTTACGGCAATATGACCGCTCCGGGCACGCGGTGAATCCGCCAGCTCGTGGAAACCGTGCATCGGATCATCCTTCTCGGTGTAGGCAAATACATCCGCATCAGACAGGTCACTGTAGGACTCGCACATCAGGAAGAGGATGTTTGGCTGTACCTTCGGCTGCACATAATGCTGCGAATCCTGATCGATCAGCGTCTCGACCTGCGTTTTTTGATATCCGTCCGGTTTTTCGACCGGATACAAGTTGTAATTGTGCAAAAAGCAGTATGGGAAGCCGCACAGCCGGAACACCTCCGGCACATTGCTCTTTGAGACTTTCACGGTACCCACGCCGCGCCGGTCGTAAATATCCCCGCTCGGATAGACCTTGACCATGCTCGCGCCAAACACAGCCAGCACCACCAGCGCCATGATGCTGCGCACATACCATCTCGGCTTACGTGCCCGTGACCAGTAGGCCAACGCAAAACATACTGCGCTCAGCAGCAGAATTGCAGCCAGAGTACCCCAGTGGAGATCCAGCTGATAATCCCCCACCGCATTCGCAGCCTCCCGGAGCAGTGCACAGTCCGCCGGGACGAAGGGGTCGTTGCGGCAATCTGTCTTGACCAGATTGATATAGGACAGCAGATTTACGACCAGGCCGCCGATCCCGGCCGCCGAAAATGCATTTCCGGTCAAGCAATAGCACACAATGAGGACAACACATACCGGAAAAATGTTCAGCGGAATCAGCAGCTTGTCCTCCCAAAATGCCGCGAGCGTATCTGGCAGCAGACCCGGCTGGATCGCCAGCACCGTCAGAGTAAACAGTACACAGGCAAACGCGAGCACCAGAACTGTTCCAACGGCTGACAGCGCGATCGGACGCCGCCGTTCTCTGCCCAGTACAGGATACTTCATCGGTCCCAACTCCTCTCATGGATCCGCTCAAACCCTGCGGATCACAGGCGCAGCCGCAGCGTTTCGGAAAAAGTGCAAGGATCTTGCACGGAGACGCGCAAAATCCTTGCACCTGATGGACGGCGTTTCACGAACGAATGTATCGCACTCGGTTTCCCGCCGCCAATGCTCAATAGAGCTTTGCGCCTGCCGGAATGTGCGGATCGACCATCAGCAAATGGAGCTTTTCCTCGCCGTTTTCGTGATGGACGGCGGAGATCAGCATACCGCAGGAGTCGATGCCCATCATCGGGCGCGGCGGGAGGTTCGTGATGGCGATGCAGGTCTTGCCCACCAGCTCCTCCGGCTCATAATACTGATGAATGCCGCTCAGGATGACGCGATCCTCGCCGGTACCGTCGTCGAGCGTGAACTTCAGGAGCTTCTTCGACTTCTTCACGGCTTCGCAGGCCTTGACCTTCACAGCACGGAAATCGCTCTTGGAGAAGGTGTCAAAGTCCACAAAATCCTTGAACAGCGGCTCGATCTCCACATTGGAAAAATCGATCTTCTCCTCCACTGCGGGCGCTGCGGGCGCGGCCTCGGCCGGCTTGTCCTCGGCCGTTTCGGGCTTCTTGTCGGAATCCAGCGGCTTCATGGTCGGGAACAGGATCACGTCGCGGATGGAGCTTGCGCCGCACAGCAGCATGGCGCAGCGGTCAATGCCGAAGCCGAGGCCGCCGGTAGGCGGCATGCCGTACTCGAGCGCCATGACGAAGTCCTCGTCCATCATGTTGGCCTCTTCGTCACCGTTGGCGCGCTTTTCGGCCTGCGCCTTGAAGCGCTGATACTGGTCGATGGGGTCATTGAGCTCGGAGAAGGCATTGCCCATCTCGCAGCCGCAGATGAACATCTCATAGCGCTCGGTGAGCGCGGGCTGCTCGGGGCTGCGCTTGGCAAGCGGGCTGACCTCCACGGGGTACATGGTGATGAACGTCGGCTGGATGAGCGTGGACTCGACCTTCTGGTCGAACGTCTCATAGAGCGCGTTGCCCCACGTATGGGCGACGTTTTCCATGTCCACGCCCACGCTCTTGGCGAGGGCGACTGCCGCGTCCGCATCGCCGACAATCGCCATAAAGTCAGCTCCGGTGACTTCCTTGACGGCATCGGCCATGGTCACGCGGCGCCAGCTCGGTGTGAGGTCCACATCGTGGCCCAGCCACTGCACCTGATACGTGCCGAGGATCTCCTTGGCAGCGCCGGAGAGGATGCCCTCGAGAATGTCCATCATACCGTCGAGGTTCGTGTAGGCCTGATAGAGCTCGCAGGTCGTGAACTCCGGGTTGTGCTTGGTGTCCATGCCTTCGTTGCGGAAGATACGGCCGACCTCATACACGCGCTCAATGCCGCCGACGATCAGGCGCTTGAGATGCAGCTCGGTCGCGATGCGCATATACATATCAATGTCGAGCGTGTTGTGGTGCGTGATGAACGGGCGCGCCGTCGCGCCGCCGGCGATGGGGCTGAGCACGGGGGTCTCGACCTCCATGAAGCCGAGATTGTCGAGATAGCGGCGCAGATACGCAACGAAGCGGCTGCGGATCTGGAAATTGCGCTTGCTCTCGGGGTTCATGATGAGATCCACATAGCGCTGACGGTAGCGCAGCTCCATGTTCGTCATGCCATGGAACTTCTCCGGCAGCGGGCGCAGGGACTTGCTGAGCAGTGTGACCTGCTGCACGTGGATGGAGATCTCCCCCGTCTTGGTCTTGAACGCGTAGCCGCTCACGCCGATGATGTCGCCGATGTCATACTTGCGGAAATCAGCAAACTCCTGCTCGGACACGGCGTCCTTGCGCACGTAGAGCTGGATCTGCCCGCGGTCGTCCTGAATGTCGCAGAAGATGGCCTTGCCCATGCCGCGCTTGGACATGATGCGACCGGCGGCCTGCAGCGTTTTACCGTCGTAGGCCTCGAAATCGTTCTTGATGTCGGTCGAATAGGCACTGCGCGCAAAGCGCGTCTGCTCAAAGGGGTTGCGCCCCGCATCCTGCAGCGCCTTGAGCTTATCACGGCGCACCTGAAGGATCTCCGACAGGGACGGCTCTGCCGCCTGGGGCTGGTTGTTTCTCTCTTCGTTCATGGCGGGCTCCTCAGTTTTCGTTTTCGACGGCGATGATCTTGAACTGCAGCTCGCCGACCGGGGCTGCGACCGTGACAGTCTCGCCGACCTTGTGGCCCTTGAGCGCAAAGCCGAACGGACTGTCGTCCGAAATGCGGCCGTCCATGGGGTTGGCCTCCTGCGAGCCGACGATCGTGTACTCCTCTTCCACGTCCTCATCCACGTCGAGCACGCGCACGCGGCTGCCGATGGTCACAACGTCCGCCGCGACTTCGACCTTCTCCACAACGTCAGCGTTCTCGATCAGGTCATTGAGCTCGGCAATACGGGAATAGAGCTTGCCCTGCTCGGTCTTGGCCTCGTCATACTCGCTGTTTTCCGACAGGTCGCCGAAGGAGCGCGCTTCCTTGATGAGCTCCGCGACTTCCTTCTCGCGGGTCGTCTCGAGGTAGTGCAGTTCTTCCTTGAGCGTGTCCAGACGCTCCTGACTCATTCTATATCTGCTGTCGATCGCCATAATCCGTCTCCTTATATCATTGAAATTTCAGTGGTTACGATTTCATTCAGCGCACCGCGGAGAGCGCCGCCTCCAGCTGTGCATCGACCTCACTGTCCGCACCCGGTGCCACGACCACATCCGGCACGAGACCGCCCTGCTCGGACAGATCCACACGATTGGGCGTGAGGTATTTGCGGCTCGAAATGTGCACGGCACTGCCGTCCGGAAGCGCGATGGTCGTCTGACTGCGGCCCTTTCCGGTCGTATTCTGGCCGACTATGGTCGCCCAGTCATATTCACGCAGCGCGGCTGCGAAAAACTCCGCCGCACTGTACGTGTTGCCGTTGACGATGACCGCCATCGGCACCTTGACGCAGACGCTGTCGCTCTGCGTAACGGTCTCTTTCCCGCTGCCGTCAACACTCACAAACAGGTCACCCTGCGGCAGCAGGTGGTCGAGGATCGTGATGAGCTCCGAGAGCAGGCCGCCGGGGTTGTCGCGCAGGTCGAACACCAGCGACTTTGCGCCGAGATCGAGCAGCTTGTCGACCGCCTGCACGGCGCGCGTGCCGCCGCCGGTCTCAAAGTTGCGGATGCGGACATAGCCGACGCCGTTGTCCATGAGCTTATAGGTCACAGGATCGGTATAAATAACCGTACAGTCAAGCGTGACCGTCCGGCTCTTGCCGGCCGTATCCTGCACGGTAAGCTTGAGCGTCTTGTTAAGCTTGGCGCGGATAATGGTCTGCACCTCCGAGAGGGTCTTGCCCGTGACGTCCTCGCCGTCGATCGAGAGGATGATGTCCCCCTGCTTGAGTCCGGCATTCGCCGCAGGCGAGTCGCTCGTCACGGCGGTGATGCGAAAGCCCTTCGTCTTATCGTCGAGCTGAATGGTCACGCCGATACCTGCGTACTCATTGTTAGAGTACATCTGATAGGCCTTATACTCCTCGGCCGTCATGTAATAGCTCCATTTGTCGCCGATCGCACTGATGATCGCGCTCGACGCGGCATCGCTGATGGCCGTATCATCGGCATCGCCGATGTAGTTTTTATCGACGACCTGCTTGACCTGCGCGAATTTGAGCGCGAGCTTATAGTTGCGGCTGCCGCCGAATTTGCCGACAAAGATCAGCGACGTAACCAGCGCCGTGACCAGAATGCAGATCACACAGGCCAGGATACTCGCCTTCCAGCTGCGCATTCTGCCGCTTTTTCTGCGTGCGGGCACGATTTCCGGCTCCGGCTGCTGCGTTTTGTGTTCGTCCATACGATCCCTCCGCATCTGTTTTTCGTCTGCATCGGGCAGCCCCCAATGCAGCAGATGTGCCGGGCAGCCATTTTCCGGCTGCCCGGCAGTTACATTCCGTCAAAATATGTGCGATCAGGTCGCATAGTTGAGCGGGTTCTGGCGCACACCGTTGACCGTGACCTCCCAGTGCAGATGCGGACCGGTGGAGTTGCCGGTCGAGCCGACATAGCCGATCGTCTGCCCCTTGGAGACCTTCTGACCGACGCGCACGGCGATGGAGCTCATATGGCCGTAGAGCGTGGTAATGCCGTTGCCGTGGTTGATGACCACGCAGTTGCCGTAGCCGGATACGCTGCCCGCCGTGATGATCGTGCCGCCGTCAGCCGCGACGATCGTCGCGCCGTAGCTTGCGCCGATATCCACGCCGGAGTGATACTTCTGCGTGTGATAGATCGGGTGATAACGCCAGCCGAAGGGCGACGTGATCGTGTGGCAGGACGGGCACGGCCACATCATGGAGCCGGTTGCGCCGTTGGCCTTGCCCGGATCATAGCTCGGGTCGTTTTTCTTGTTTTGCTCTTCCTGACGGCGCAGCTCCTCGACCTGCTTGTCGATCTGCGACTGCACGGCCTGCTCCTGCTGCGCGTACTGATCCTGCACCTGCTTATAGGCATCAATATTAGACTCGAGGTTTGCCAGCAGTGCGGCGGCCTCGGAAGACTTCTGCTGCAGTTCGACCTGCTTGGTCTCAAGCTCGGACTGCTTATCCTGCAGCTCGACACGGGCGTCCTCAAGCTCGGCCTTGACGGTCTCGACCTTTTCACGGGCGGCCGTCATGTCGGCCTGCACCTGTTTATTGTATGCAATGACCTCGCCGACCATGTCCATACGGGCAAGAAGATCGGAGAGGCTGGTCGCCTCGAGCAGGATGGCAATGTAGGACATCTGGCCGTACTCCTCGAGATGGCGCACGCAGCCGCGGAAGCGCACCGTCTGTGCCTCTTCCTCCTGCTTTGCGGCCTCAAGCTCAACGCCCTTGTCCTCAATCTGCTGGTCATAGGCAGTGATCTGCTCCTTAACGACCTCGATCTCCTGCTGCGCCAGGTTCATCTCCTGATCCAGCGCGGCCTTTTGCTCAACGATGCTGGCCTTTTTGGCGCGAAGGTTGCTGATGGTCTTCTGCTGCTCCTTCTGCTTGGCCTGCAGCTCTTTGCGCTGCTGCGTGAGCTGATTGATCTCCGACTGCGACGCAGCCGATGCGTTGACCGGGATCAGCGCCGTCATGAGCGAGACGACAAAGATCAGCGCCAGCAGCACACAAATAACGGATCGAACGACTTTGCGATTTGTTTTCATTCGTTTCCTCCTTAGACTTTCAGGTAATTGCGAATGGCCGTGAGTCCGCCGAAGACGCCGACGAGCACACCCACACCAAGGAACACCAGCAGCAGCGGCAGCGCCACGGACGAAAACGGGAGCACCGTGATGATACCGGCCGCCATGGTGGACATGATCTTGCCGACGATCAGACTATAGAGCCCGAACTGGAGCAGGAACGCCACCAGTCCGCCGACCAGACCGAGCACCAGGCCCTCCACCACAAACGGCAGACGGATGAACCGGTTCGTCGCGCCAACCATCTTCATAATGGCGATCTCCTCGCGGCGGCCAAACGTGGCAAGCTTGATGGTATTGGTCATGATAAACAGGGATACCGCGATCAGGATCACGATCAGAACGACGGAGACAACGCTCACAATGTTCCGGAACGTGATGAAGTTTTCCGCGTAATCCAGATGCGCCGTGACATCGGCAATGCCATCGATGTTCTTGAGCGCGGCCTGCATATCCTTCATGAGTGAGAGATCATTGAGCGTCACAACATAGCGATGGCGGAAGACCGACGCGTCGATGTTGTCAAAGAGATCCGAGTCATACTCGGCCGTAAACGTCTGCATCGCCTGCTCGCGCGTGACGAACGTGACAGAGGCGACATTGTCGAGCGCAGCGATCTTCGGCTCAATGGCACGCGCCTCATCTTCCGAGAGCGTCTCATCGACGTAGGCGATGACCTCGTTCTGGTTTTGCAGGCGGTCAATATTCTTGTCGATGTTGAGCGTCAGCATCGAGAAGCTGCCCATAATGAGCAGACACGCAATAATGATCGTGATCGACGCGAAAGACATGAAGCCGTGCGTGAAGATGTTCTTCACGCCCTGCGCGATCAGGTAATTGAATCTATTCAGCTTCATATCCGTAGTACCCGTCCAATCCGTCGCTGACGACTCTTCCGGTGTCGATCGAGATGACACGCTTGGAAAAAGCGTCGACCAGTTCCTTTTCGTGCGTCACCACCAGGACCGTGGTGCCGAGCTCGTTGATCTTCTCCAGCAGCAGCATCAGCTCCAGACTGCGCACCGGGTCGAGGTTCCCGGTCGGCTCGTCGGCAATGATCATGCGCGGATTGTTCACGAGCGCGCGGGCGATCGCCACGCGCTGCTGCTCACCGCCGGACAGCTCCGCCGGATAGCGTTTTTCCCGGTCGACGAGGCCGACCAGCTCGAGCACCTGCGGCACACGGCGTCGGATCTCCTTATTGGACGCTCCGACCACACGCATGGCAAACGCAACGTTTTCATACACCGTCATTTTGTCGATCAGGCGAAAATCCTGAAAAATGACGCCCAGAGTCCGGCGCAGCTTCGGCAGCTTGCGGCGCTTGATGCCCTGCATGTCAAAGCCGTTGACCGTGATCTGTCCGGATGTGGGACTCAGCTCGCCGGTGATCAGCTTGATGATCGTCGTCTTGCCGGAGCCCGACGGTCCGACCAGAAACACGAATTCCCCTTCGTTGATCGTGAAGCTGACGCCACTGAGCGCCTCTGCTTCCGTGTTTCCGTAGACCATCCTCACATCGTTCATTTGAACCATAAGATGTCCTCCAATATGTTGGGCTTGCGCCCGCCCGGATGCGAACTCAGAACTTGGCGGTGTTCTGAGAATCGAGGTATTTCTTTACCATGACCGCGACCTTGAAGAGAATGGCATCCTCAAACTCGCGCAGATCCAGGCCCGTGATCTTCTTGACTTTTTCCAACCGGTATACCAAAGTGTTTCGATGGACGTAGAGCTTGCGCGCCGTCTCCGAAACATTGAGGTTGTTTTCAAAGAAGCGATTGATCGTGTCGAGCGTATCCTCGTCGAGCGCCTCGATGGGGTTTTTCTTAAACGCTTCTGACAGGAACATCTCGCACAGTGTCGTCGGCAGCTGATAAATAATGCGGCCGATGCCGAGGTTGTCATAGTGGATGACCGGCTTCTCGTTTTCAAACACCTTGCCGACCTCGATGGCAACCTGCGCCTCCTTGTAGCGGTCAGCCAGCTCGCGCAGGTGGTTTGCCGCCGTACCGATGCCGATGACCGTCTGCACGTGCAGCTCCGTCTGCACGGCGCGCTCGATCGTCTCCGCCAGCGCACAGACATCCTCCGACGTCTCGTCGGGCGCCATCTCCTTGATGACAACGATGTCCGACTCACTCACGCTGAGCACGAAATCGTGCTGCCGATCCGGGAACATATTCTGGATCAGCTCAAGCACGGCGATGTCCGTCACGTCCACCTGCCGCACCAGCAGCACGGCACGCGAGACATCGGTGGTAAAGTGCAGCTCCTTTGCGCGCACATACACATCGCCCGGAAGGATATTGTCCGAGATGATGTTTTTGACGAATGCAGCCTTGTTGTGCTTCTCCTCGAAGTTCGTGCTGGCCTCCGTCATGCCAACGGCTGCAAGAATGCAGATGCTGCGCGCCGTCTGGTCATTGCCCTCCACGAACACGGCATACTCAAAGCGCGCCGTGCTGGCCGAAAGGATCTTATACGTGCGCGCGTCGGTCGAAAACAGCTGCTCCTGCACTTCTCCGACTGCAGCCTGAAAATCATCCAGGCGAGAGCCGATCATCGAGAGCTCGCTGCAAGCGATCACGAATCCCTGCTCGTCCACAACACCGATGCAGCGCGTAGTTGCATCCTTCATCTGAACGATCACGCCTTGAAAAATTCTGCTCGACATATCTTTTCCTCCTACGAACGGCCGCCGCAGTCGCCCACAGCACCTACCAATTTCCTGCCTTACATCATAGCCGATTTATGTGCATTTTTCAATAGAGAATTGGTCGTTTTTTGTGAATAATTTTCGAAATTTCGTGAGATAGACGGATAATTCTACAAGGTTTTGTCAACTATCACGAAGCGGGTTCTTCAAAAACAAGCATTGCTTCCTCCGCGCTCAGCTCTCGATAAGCCCCTGGAGCCAGCGTCGGATCGAGCGTCAGCGCTCCGATCGACAGCCGGTGCAGCTGCAAAACCGGCGTCCCGCAGCCGGCGAGCATGCGCTTTACCATGTGGTATTTCCCCTCATAGACCGTCACGCGGCAGCCGCCCTGCTCCGGCAGGCATTCGAGCCTCGCGGGCAGACACTGCGTCCCGTCACCGAGCACAACGCCCTGCGCGAAGCGCTCGGCATCCGCACTCGTCGGCATCCCGTCCGTGCGTGCAAAATAGACCTTCGGTACGTGCTTTTTCGGCGTGATAACGCGGTGGACATAGTCCCCGTCGTCCGTGATGAGCAGCAGCCCGGTCGTGTCCTTATCCAGACGTCCGGCCGGAACAAGACCGAAGCGCTGCAGCTCCGGCGGAAACAGATCCAGCACCGTCGGCTGACTGCGGTCGCTCGTCGCCGTGAGGACACCGGACGGCTTGTGGAGCATATAATAATGGTATGTCTGATAGTGCAGCGGCTGCCCGCGCAGACAGACGACTGCCGTCTCTGAGACCTTCTGCTCCGGCGCAGCGGCAGGTACGCCGTCGACCGTGACCTCGCCGCGGCGGATATACATCTTCGCCTCGCGCCGGGAAGCGGCGCCGGTGTCGGCCAGATATTTGTCCAGACGGATCATGTCGCTCCCCTCCTCGATCGTCAAACAGCAATAGTATAGCATATCCGGTGGCAAATTTGAATAGGTTTGTTCCGGGGTGTGGTTATGAAGCTCAAATCCTTTCATTGGACAAGACGAACGGCCGTCTATGCGCTCATCGCGCTGGCGGTGGTGCTGGCGCTTCTGGTTATCTGGCGCAGCAACGACGGCGTACTCTCGGCGCACTACAACGTCACCACGACCGAGGGCCGCATCACATATCTGCGCGCACTCGGCTGGGAGGCTGATCCTGCGACCGAAACTGCGCAGGAGATCGTGCTCCCGCGCACATTTGACGGCGTGTTCGGCGATTACAACGCCCTGCAAAAGCAGCAGGGCTTCGACCTGTCCATCTACGCCGGCGAGACATGCAGCGTCTACACCTATCGCGTGACAAACTATGCCGGAACATCGGACACGGTGCTCGCGCAGCTGTTCGTCTACCGCAACCGCGTCATCGGCGGCGACATCCACGCGACCGCTATGGACGGCTTCATGCACGGCCTGCGGTGAGCGGAAAAACTTCAGAGCCAAGGGCAATCCGCCCTTGGCTCTGTCTTTTTGTGTTGTGGGAAGCGCAGCTTCACACTGCCGGGCGCGCGGTGTAACCGGCATCGAGCGAATCGATGAGCGCCAGCACATTCCGGATCGCGCGCTTGCGTTCGGCCGCTCTGCGCCGCGTCTGCTCCTTGTGCCAGCGCTTTGTGCCCTTTCTGGGCGGTTCCTTTTGCTTCGGCGGCTTTTTCGTAAGGGCAGCGCGGGGCGCTCCCGGGTGATGCATCCGGTATGCATCGTGACTCGTTATGTAGGTGAAATGCTGCAGCAAGCTCTGAAAGCGGATATGCTGGTTGTGATAGCCGCGAATTGCGGACGCTGCGTCAGAAGCGCGAAATTCTGTGTTTTTGTGGTACAGCATGCCCACATCCGCGAGGAGTGCGAGGAAAAGCTGAAGGTGTTGATTTTGGAGATGAAGGACGAGATTGCGGAAGCACAGCGGCTGATGGATTTGGGCGAGGGCGATGGGCGGCCGTTGGAGGAGAAGAGTAATTGAGTGAAAAAGAAAATAGAGTGCCGATTGGGCACACCGAAAGTTAGAAGTTTAGAGCAGTAAAAAAGTATCCCTTGTGTGTGATTGCATTGCACACAAGGGATACTTTTTACCGGATTTTAAGTAGTTGAAGATTTGCAATTCTCTACGATGCTGTTTAGTGCATCCAGCAAAGGAATGAATCCTTGAAAATCAATAGATTGATAGTTGGTGAGAACATACTCGGAAAAAATTTCTTTGCCATAGTGCTTGTCTTTATTTGGTTTATCTTTGCGCGAGAAAGTTTTTCCATCCAGCGTGAGTCCCAATAAATCAGGTGCAAACAAATCTTCAATCTCGCATTCCGCTTTTCCCGCTGTCAAAGGAGTGATGAGCAAGAATAGTGTGGAATCTGGCAACAGTCTGAGCTGCAAATTATTTTTCAATTCTTGCTTTTGCAATTCGGTAATTCCAGCATCTTCATTTAAAAATGCCTTTAGAGGTTTTTTGTTTTCTGTCTCGTTATCATAGAGGAGTATTACAGGCGATAATTGTCTGCGGCCAGTTATTCTTTGGAAGTAAGAGAAATAATCTTTAGCTCCTTTTTTCCCGGTGAAATAACGATACAGAACTTTCATGGCATCGCCACCATCTAAACTCATACCGAAGAAGTACTTCCAACGCTTGGAACGCTGAAAAAATTTGATTTTAAATATAAACCTGCCCGTATCGTCTTTTTCGATTAAAGAAGGGTATTGAGTATAAAGCTTCATAAGTGCAGCTTTTAGATAGCGAACATCAGTTTTACCTTCCGTCACGATAAGAGGGACTTCGTGTGCGTAGAAGTTCTTGTAAAACATGAAAGCACGGTACTGGAGTTCCCGACCATTTAAATGATATGCGTCGTGTTTTGATTCATCGAGTCTGTTATTATACAGGTCAATTTGGTCAATAAACGAAAATCTCCCTTCCAGCTGCCTTATGTTGGCAGGCGCACCATCAATTAAAAATTCTCCTGTAGTATAAAGCTGGTGTGCCATTGCTTTTGTAGTTCTTACATAGGTGTGATTGACACTGATTTTCTTGTTTACAACAAGTCCGGTTACCTCTTGCCTTGAGTCTCTATATATTAATCTTGTTTTTTTCTTGTTAACTGTGAAACCAGCCTTTAAGATTAGCGCAGTAGTTTCCTTAATGAAGTCTTCATAACTATCAAGAAAGACTCGATTATTGGTTGAGAACGTCAAATCATCAGCATAGCGAGTATAGTCCAGTCTATATTTCTTTGCGATTTTGAGTAGGTGCATATCAAGTACCTGACAAATCAAATTTGAAATGATAGGCGAACTCGGGGCACCTTGCGGAAGACGACCGTTGTAACAAGCGATTTGTGCGATGATAATAGAAACCTCTCGCGGCAGTAAAAAGTCCTTGTTTTTCTCAAAATATCCACAGACTCTCCCAAAATGGAAAGAATCAAAGAAGCATTCCAAATCCATGTTTAGAATGAAACGTTTATTTCTGTGAACTTTCGCGTTTGTAACAATACTTTTTCCTTTTTCGAATGCATGGGAAATATTGGGCTTGGTGCCAGCCGAAGTCCATATGCTTTTCTGATGCTCCCACAGCGCATTCGCAAGTTTGACTTGTAAGCTTTTTAGGTCACCAGATGGGGCGCAAATTTTTCTTTTATCTCCATTCTTCTTGGGGATCTCAAAAGTTTTATAATAACTATCAGGTTTCTTAACATATAAAATGTGGGTCAGTTTATTGCGAGGAATTCTGAGAAAATCGGCGAAGTCATTTCTCGTTTTTATTTCACTGAAGTTCCCCATGATATTTCTCCCAAAAAAGGTGAGCGCGTGGCAACTCATTACGCTGGATAAACACGAGTGACATCAACATCACAAGAGTTTACAAATGTGTACAAAGATGGATAACAGCAAATACGCCCACCATTTTAGTCAATGCTTGCGAAACGCAAGCCCAAAATCTTGCCACGCGCTCAGGTTTGCAGAAAAATCTGCAAACTAATTATATGATTTTTAGACATGTTTTTCAACCTGCATTCTACAATATACCCGTAAATTTTGCATCGTAATAGACAAAGAATAAGAAAAATCCCTCTGAAATCAACGATTTCAGAGGGATTTTGGTCCGAGTAGTGCGGCTCGAACGCACGGTCTCCTGGTCCCAAACTTATTGAAGATACTTTTTCTGCTCATTTATAGCGGTTTTTAGCCATTTTCAATTTGTTTTACTTACTCTTTGACGCTCTTATCTCCACTGTTTCCGGGTGCTCCAGCGCCGTCTGTGGTAATCTATGTGGTCAAAAACGCTTCCCGCCCGGTTTTCGGTGAAGATTCACCGATGCCGGACGGGAAGCGTTTCTCGTTGCTGTGTGGTGTGTATTGTAACTCTGCGGAGGGTGTTATGCAAGTGGTTTCTGCGGGGGTGGCGGCTCAGAAGCTGCGGCGCTATAGACAAAGAATAGTATCACGCCTATGCTCTCTAAAGGTGAAACTCGCTTTCCCTCAATAACTATCGCATTCCCGTAATTTAAGGGACATTTTAAGGGAAAGTATATTGAAATACGAGAATGCACTTGTTCATGAGCGTCGCTTTTTACACGGCCTTACCCGAAGAAATACTTCTTCATGTCTGAGACACCGCCATTCTTATCACAGAACCATTCGTAATCAGAATGGCAATTCTGGCAAAGAGCAATTACATCGAAGCCGCCGGGTGAATGCTGGTTGGCGGTAATGTTCATGACCTCCAAGAGCTTTCCACAAGCCGGGCAGGACCTACTCTTCCTTGCCAGACGAGTAGCGCGCGCTCTCTGCTCTGTCTCAAGTGCGCCTAAAAGACTCTGCCAAAGATTCGGATTTGGCTTATGCTCTGCATAGTCTTCAAGGTGCCGCCGGATATCATCGGCAGCCAGAGCGAGAAACTTATCATCCAGAAACCGAATGTATTAAGTGTGTTTTACAACAAAATAATGATGGTTTGACCTCAAAACAAATATATGATGAGATTATTCGTCAGGGATTGTATTCTTTTGGAGCAGAGAATCCTGTTGGTGTTGTCAATGCTCAACTTCGCCGTCGGTGTATCGGTCTGGATTTTCCGACTGCTTACCCGATAAAATTCTTTGAAATTGCGGGTTATGAAGGAAAAAAGATCAAATTCCGTTTGATTTCGACAGAAAATACAGCCACTATTATTACTGCTCCCAAAACTACAGATATTTCTGAACTGTTACCGGAAGAAAAAATCAAAGCTGCGCTGCAGGAGCATTTACAAAATATACGACAACAAGTATTTGATTCTGTCCTAAACAATTCCCCAGAGTTCTTTGAACATCTTGTGGTTGACTTGCTTTTAAAGATGGGGTATGGATATGATAAAAATTCGGGTATTGTTACAGGAAAACCACATGATGGCGGAATTGATGGAATAATTAGTGAAGATAAGCTCGGCTTGGATTTGATATATATCCAGGCTAAACGTTTTGCTAATGGCAATAAGGTTACCCGGCATGATTTACAGGCCTTTATTGGCGCCATGGAACATATTAACAAAGGTGTTTTTATTACAACATCGTCTTTTACGAGATCTGCAATGCAATTCATCGAGAAGCAACAGCAAAAAAATATCAAATTAATAGATGGCAATTTACTTGCAGATCTTCTTGTTAAGTATGAGGTTGGCGTGGCAGCGGCACAAACTTTCAAATTATATAAACTCGATACCGAATATTTTAACTTTTAAATCATTCGCCTAATCCGGATATAGAGATAGGAGCTTTATTATGGCGGAAATTGTTGGAACAATTACTAATCTGAGTGATTTTTTGTCGAAAACACAAGTGTGCTTATCCGTAAAGCCTAATGATCCTCAACAGCAAATCATTTGCCTCGAGGCAGATAGGAAGTATTCTATCCCTGCTTTTCAGAGAGAGGTTAGATGGGATGACAACAATCTTAAAATGCTTTTGTACGATTTGTCTCGCAGCAGCAAGTTTTTGGGAAATATAATATTAACGATTAAATCTGACCACACTTGTGAAATTATTGATGGTCAACAACGTACAACTGTACTTATGTTGATTGTTTCCTGTATAAAGAAAAAGTTTGGGACCAAGATATCGACGCCAGATCTGTGCCCTCTTCGCAATGAGGGGTTTACAGGCTTCCAGACACTCTTAGAAAAGGCCTTTGATCAGGAAGCAATTACATCCGATGCTTGGAACGCTATTCTTAAAAGCGATGATTATCTTCAACTCCCTCGTATTCAAAAACTATGGAACACGATATCTTCTTCCGAGTTGTTAGCTGACCGGCATAAAGCCCAGGGGCTTCTTGATAACTTGTGCAAATCTGAGTTCAATATAATTGCCAGCTATTCTAACGATGTAAATACCAGCATCCAGTATTTTCTGGATGTAAATCTTAAAGGCATTCGTTTGGATACTGAAGATATTTTCAAAGGTTATCTTTTTAGTCAGGATAGCCGCGAACTCACACGTTCTCTTTGGCAAAAGAATAAGCGTGATGTATTACGCTTAAATGGCGTCACGCAGAGCTCGGAAGAGAAAAGATATCCTCTGATGAAGTTGTATGAACACTTTTTCTATTGTGACTTATATCTTCCTCGCGAGGGAGATTGCGAGTATAGTACACTCAAGTTTGGTGAAAACTTTTGTCTCACATCCGGATTTGAAAGTGGAAGTACGAAATATTACGAAGGTAGCCATTTAATTGAAGCCATACGAGATCGGGACTATTTGCAAAATGTACTCTCCAGACTCAATAAATGCGTTGAAATAATGACGGATATTATTGAAAGCGAGGGACCTTCTACTCCGTTTAAAGACAAATTTATTTGCGCTAAAAAGGTAGATTCTATAGATATTCAAAACTGCCATTCGATGCTAAAGAAGATACTTATGGAAAAAGAGGTGATTCCTAAAATTTTAGCGTTAAAGTATATCCTTACATACTTTGACGGAAAGCCTCACGCAAAAGAAGAGTACAAGTCAGTCTATAGCGTCTTTTGTGCAGCGGTCTTGTTTACCGTTTTCGCAAACAAAAAAGAGAGTGATACTTTCTACAACTTTGTAAGACTGGAAGAATGGAAAAGCAAGATAAACAAATGGCTTTATGACTATATTTCTTCTCATGCACTGACCAGAGGTAAAGTTCTCGCTGCATATAAATATAGTGAAAGTGACGATGACCCAATTCAACAAATCCGTTGTAAGTCTTTGGCGGCGATTAGTAATTTCTTCAAAGTAACGAAGAACGGTGATAATTATAACATGGGTATTTCCAACGCAGCTGAACTTTGTAAGTTTTTCGGAGATAAAACAGTTTATAGTTTAGAACACTTTATTGTAGGAGAATGCGGAACTCTTCATGTCAAAACCGCAAAATACGATTTCCCATATAAATATCCACCAACGATTCAGAAGTACAGAAATTCTCTATTTAATTTTATTTTTATTCCTCAACCGCTTAATAGTTCTCTTTCTAATGAAGGATTGTTTATTAAAGTAGCAGAAATCCATACACATGAAAACGAGATTAAATGCAGCTATAGCAAAGGATACTATGGACTGTTAAACAAATCTCCTCGTATGTACTTTCAACGCTACCCTACCGAAAAGGAGATAGATTCCTTCAGTACTGAAGAGGATGCCAGAGCATACCTAAATGAATATTTTACTAAAACATTTCCGGAAGAGTTTTTACAGTTTTCAACGGCGCTTGTAAAAAAAATCAACTGGGGTTCTTAACACGAAGGCGTTCTCGGATATTTCCGAGAGCGCTTTCTCATTAAATGCGCAGCATGGTAACGACATATCTTGCGGAAACTATTATTGTCCATTTTATTGTACTTGCTTTATAATATCATGATCTTTAAAGAAAGTCACTTTCTCCATAAAACCTGGTGTGTGCAGCATTTTATTACCGGTACTGTGTTGACTGTTGGTGAATTTTAATATATACTTAAGTATATACTTACGTATAAATAGAGGTGCTATATGCTGAAATATCAATTTCCCGCTGTAAAGGGCTGTCAGGCCGGAAAAGATTACTATATCTGTATGGTTCCCCTTGGGTTAATGAGTAAGATTTTTGTGACCGATAGCAGCGATGTCCCTGCCGAGTATCGCGCTCAAAGAAAGCTCAACGAAGCTCGTATTCCTGAAATCTGTGGATACATCTTGTCTAATCGAGATTCGTATGTCTTTTCAGCTCTGGCTGCATCTGTGGACGGTGACATGAAGTTTGTCCCTGCTGACAGCAATGAGAATGCAGGCCTTCTGGAAATCGATATGACCGCTTCCTTCCTGATCAACGATGGCCAGCATCGAAAGGCGGCCATTGAGGCAGCGATTGCCGAAGACGAGAGCCTGAAAGAAGAAACGATTTCGATTGTCCTTTATAAAGACCAGGGACTTCAACGGAGCCAGCAGATGTTTACTGACCTCAACAAGCATGCTGTTACCACATCAAAATCCTTAAATACACTATACGAGTCGAAAGATCCTGTGGCACTAATCACGAAGAATGTCGTCAACTCAATCAGCTTCCTACGTAAGTATACTGACAAGGAGAAAGACAACCTTAGCAAATATTCCTCTAACATCTTTACACTTAACACCTTCTATACAGCTAACAAGCGCATCTGTAAGGTGATCCATGATCAGGACAATGCTGAAAAAATCGTTTATACATTTTGGAATCACGTGGTTGTTAATATGCGTGAGTGGAACGAGATGGACAGTGGTGAATTAAGTAAAAAAAGTTTGCGAGAGGATTATATCACAACGCAAGGTCTGATTATCTTGGCACTGGGACGCTTGGGAGAATTCTATTGCGTGAATCCTCAGATTAACATGGCAAAATCGTTGAAGGGATTAAAGAAAATCGACTGGCTTCGAAATAATGAAGCGTGTTGGATGAACCGTGCAATTAAACCTAATGGAAAGATCAACAGAAATGAACAAGGTATCTTTTTGACATACATTCAAATTAAGCGACTTCTTTCTCTGCCAATCAGTGATGAGGAGGCAAAAAAAGAAAGAATCATGATGGGATAATCCTGGAGAACTCAAATGGAACAGAATACATTAAATTCAAATAACATCGATGCCGGAAGCAAAATTGCCAGTTTTCGAGTAAAACAAAGTATGCCATATGAATTCAAAGTGAATTATGCGCGCATAAGAGCATGGGAATTCTACAATGAATGTGGAAAAAGGGACTTGGATTGCTATGTTTCAGTAGGGGGACTTGACAGTATTACACTGTTCTTCTTCTTGAAATCAATAGGAATAGATGTGCCAGCGGTATCAGTCTCTTCGCTCGAAGATGTTAGTATCCAAAAAATCCACAAACAGATTGGAGTTATCTCACTACCACCAGCAGTTAGAGCTGATGGTACGCGATGGAATAAGCAAAAACTAATCCAAGAATTTGGTTTCCCTGTACTCTCCAAGGAAATCGCCCGTAAAATTGAATTGCTTCAAAACCCAACTCCCAATAACAAAACCATAAGGCATGCAATTGTTACAGGCGAAACTGGTGAATATGGTGGATTTCAAAAGCATTCAAAAATGAAACTTGCGCAGAAGTGGCTCGAAAAATTCGGTGGATTAGAAAATGAAGAAGAAGGCGTGAATTATCAAATTGCACCGTTTAAAGTCTCCTCGAAGTGTTGCTATTACCTCAAAGAAAAACCGTGCTCTGATTGGGCTAAAGAGCACAATTGTGTACCTTATTTAGGGTTGATGGCATCCGAAGGCGGAAGACGTGAGAAGTCTTTAATGCTGAATGGCTGTAACTACTTTGGAAAAGGTACCATTCGTTCGGCTCCATTTGCAATTTTTAATAGACAGGATTTATTACAGTTGGCACTTGATTTAAAGGTCCCTGTCCCTGAGATTTATGGAAGCATACTGAAGGATGAAGATGGTCGTTTGTATACTTCTGGAGAGCAGCGAACTGGATGCTCGATGTGTGGATTTGGAATTCAGCTCGAAAAACGGCCTCACCGATTCGATCGGCTACGGGAGCGGAACTACAAAGAGTGGGATTTTTGGATGAATAGGTGTTGCCTTGATGAAAACGGAACACCGTATGGCTGGGGAAAAGTTTTAGATTATCTCGGAATTGGCTGGCGAGATATTCCGGATCCTCATAACAGAAAAAAGTAAGGATGGGAATTCACAATGCCATATACAGGTAAGTTTCAAGTATTTGAAGATATTATCAAAGAAATTATGATCGTCTACAAGCACGACAGCCGTCCGTGGCTTATTGGCTACAGCGGTGGCAAAGATTCTACTTTGCTGGTCAGTCTTGTATATGAAGCCATGAAGCGGTTAAAGGATGCTGGCGCTAAGCTTGACAAAACCGTTCATGTCATTACATCCGACACGATGGTTGAAAATCCCATCGTAAAGAATTACATGCACTCATCCTCGGATAACATCAACCGAGCAGCGGGAAAAGATCGTCTCAACATCAAAGCCAGTGTGATCTACCCGGAGCCGGAACAGACATTCTGGAGCCGGGTCATTGGCCTGGGCTATCCCACCCCAGAGCCTCCCGGATTCAGATGGTGTACAGACAGGCTGAAAATCATGCCGATGAATAAGTTTGTCAACGAGCGAATCAAGGAGAGCGGCGAAATCATCATTCTTCTCGGCGTCCGCAAGGGCGAAAGTCTAACTCGAATGAAGACCATTACCGCACGGGAAATCGAAGGCAAACTGCTGAATATGCATAATGACATTCCCAATGCGTATGTCTACAATCCTATCACTGAAATCCCTAACGATTTGGTCTGGGAATTCCTCTTAAAAGGCGATTGCAGAAGTCCTTGGGGAAGTGACATGAAGTATTTGTTCAGTCTTTACCAGGGCGAAAACCTTGGTGAAGAAAAGAGCGTTTTGGGTGAGGTCGACCGTGAGAAAATTCCGATAACCGGCAACTCCAGATTTGGGTGCTGGTGCTGCACCATGGTGAAAGAGGATAAGTCGTTACAGAACTTCATCAACAAAGGTGCTACGGAACTAATTCCGCTTAGAGAATTCAGAAACGAATTGCTCAGAATGCGGGAGAATAGTCAATATCGAGATTCTAAGCGCCGCAACGGTTCTGTCTATAAGAAGTCAGACGGAAGCTTTGGAATGGGACCGTTTACGCTTGAAGCGCGATGCCTCATTCTCGAAAAACTCCTCGACCTCGAAAACAGGACAGGCATGGAGCTGATTACAGAAGCTGAACTGAAAGCAATTGACAAGATGTGGGACGAGGAAGGCGACCTTACATGTCGAGCACTCGTTGAAACCTACCATAAGGTCAAAGGCAAAAAGCTTCCATGGGATGATTATAAAACTCCGCGATTTGATGATGAGGCGATCCAAGCGATCAGAGATGTTGCAGATAAGTATGATATCCCGGTTGAATTGATTACGAAGCTGATTGTTTCTGTAGATACCAATAAGCACATTACGAAGAACAACAAAATGCAAAAGGCATTTGACAGCATTATTGGACAAGGCTGGTTGCACTATAATTCTGTCGAGGGAGCATTGAACCATGAAGATTAAGCGCATACAAGTAAAAAACATAGGTCCATATGTCAACGAAAATGCCTTCGATTTTGATGTATCAGACATTACTAAAAGAATGGTACTGATCGGCGGCAAAAATGGTGCAGGTAAAACGACACTGTTTAACGCTATCAAAATATGTCTCTACGGCTGCGTTGCATATGGCTTTGAATCAAACAACGCAAAGTACTTTGCCGAGATAGAGAAAATTATCAATGCCAATGAAAAACTGCAAAAAATTGGTGAGGCAGAAGTTGTCATTGACTTGCTGATGGATGACGGAAAGTACGATCACACATACACGTTTGTCAGATCATGGAGGGTAGCAGGCAAGAAAATAGCAGAAACCTTTACTGTGTACAAAGACGGCGAGACACTTTCTGAGACAGAAAAGAGTGATTTTGAGAGCTATCTTTTACAGACACTGCCCCCCAATCTCTTCCGCTTCTACTTCTTTGACGGCGAAAAAATCGGTGATTTCGTGTTCAACAGCAGCAAAAACTCCGACTTTAAGGATGCGTTTTTAAAGCTCTGCAGCCTTGATACGATGGAGATTATTCGGGAAAACTTCCGTAGAATTTCTCGTAGCAAGGCAAAGGGGACCATGACGCTTTCAGCGGAATACGATAGATGCCTTGAAGCAGACAATCTGATTGCACAGAGAGTAGAATGCGCTGAGGATGAATATCGAGAGATTTCCAATGAGATTTTGATTATTGATCAGAGGCTTGCGTCTCTTGAAAAGGCATACGCCAAGGGTGGCGGTATTTCTAAAAAAGAATGGCGCTCTATGCAAGATCAGATTGCAAAAGAGGATGCTCGCCGTGAGGGACACCATAAATGGCTCAAAGAAATGGCCAATAATGTGCTCCCATTTATTATCCTTAGAACTCAACTGGAAGAACTAAAGGCCCAAATTGCACTGGAACACAAGGCACAGGTCGATGCAAATGTAAAAAGCACAATTGATACCCCGGAAATCAAGTCGATCATCTCCGGCGTGTTGAGCCGGGCAAATATAGAATTAGCCGACGATATTTCTGAAAAGGTTATCTACGAGATTGCCAGCTATGCCAGCCACACTTCACAGATAACGCCCATTCTCAATTTGTCTGACTTCGACAGATTTGAACTAACTGCAAAAATCAACAGTCTCCTGGCTTATGACACCAACCGTGTCAAAGAAGCGACTGATGACATTAAGGCTTCTTTAAAATGCGTAAAACGCATCCGAAAGAAAATGGAGCGGAGCAGTATCGAAAACTATGATGGATACTTGCAGATGAAAAGCGATTTGAATGAGCAGAAGTCCAAATGCACGCAACAGCTTCTGGAAGTAGATAAAGAATTGCAAGAACTACGCGCCCAGAAAGCGATATCTGCATCTAAACTTTCCAAGGCTAAAAGTGATTATGAGGCACTCTTGAAAAAGCAGTCCATTAACGATATTTCAGCGCGTGCACTACTGGCATTTGATGAACTCCAAAAGACGCTTTACGATAAGAGTATTCGTTTAGTCGAGACGGGATTTAGCCAATTCTTCGCAAGTCTGATCAATAAATCTGATTTGATTGATGGAATCCATATCGATGATAGTCTAAATGTTCTTCCCTATAAAAACAAACACTTTAAAGCTGATGAAATACGTAAAATCATTGGTAAGAACGGTGTTGAGTATCTTATTGCTCAAATCGGCCTGTATGCTTACGAAGTCCTGCAGCAAAAGCTTATTGCCGGTGAAACCGAGTTTGAACTGCCAGTTGAGGTAAAGCAACAGCTTTCTGCAGGAGAAAAGCAAATCTTCATTATGGCACTATATCAAGCACTTTCGCAGCTCAACAAAATCAATGTGCCTTACATCGTAGACACACCGTTTGCGAGAATCGATAAGGAACATCGAGGAAAGATCCTGAGTCAGTTCTTCAAAAAACTCAATGGTCAGATTATCATCTTGTCTACCGATGAGGAGATTGTTGGTGAGTATCGCGAGAGCATATCGGACATCATTTCCAATACATTTGTCTTGAACCACACAGCAAACGGAAATACTGAAATCCTGGCAAACACTTATTTCGGAGGCAAGCACAATGACTAATAAGCTTCATACGTCACAAAAGACCCAGGAGATATTCAACTCGTTAGGTCAGTCATTGAGATTGCAGCCATTTATCCTATCTAAACTGGCAATCGCACTGTCGGTCAGAAAGGGACAACTTCAAGCCAATGACTTCAAGACTGATAATAATGGCTTGGAACTGAGCCGGCAGGTCATTTTCGGTGATCACGATTTGCTGTTTAAATCTCTCATTATTAACAACGAGGGCAAAGTGATTCGCGAGGATGACTATTTCCCCGGTTTGGTAAAGGCTCATTTGGATCGAGGAGCAAAGCTTCTCGAAGACGAAAAACGGTACAGCAAAGATTTCTATAATCATCTGTGCCATCTGGATGACAACATCTAAAGGAGGTTTATATGGATTATCCAAAGGTCAAAGTCTGTTTAGATACCTCAGAAGATAACCTGATAGATGAATTGTACACGCCGTGTCTAAAGTGGGCTGAACGCTTTGACCGAGGCGTCGGCTACTTCACAACAGGGTGGCTCACATACAACGTCGCAGGATTATCCGACTTCGCCTCTCGCGGAGGAAAAATGCGCTTAATTACAAGTCCCATTCTTTCCACGGAGGACACGGACGCAATTATTGGAGCTGAGAACCAAGATGGTAGCGCATTCTTGCGCCTCGAAGCAGCTCTCCTCGAAAATGTTGAGATACTCAAACAAGAAATGGAAGCAGATATTATAAATACATTTTCCTGGATGCTGTATGATGGAATTATTGATATGCGTTTTGCAATTCCTTGTGAAAAGTTGGAGGAAGGAGACTTTCACGATAAATTTGGCATTTTTTGTAAGGGCAACGATGCGCTATCCTTCTCTGGCTCTATCAACGACAGCAAGCATGGATTCCAGAATTATGAAAGCATAAAAGTCTTCAAAACGTGGGCTGGTACACAGGAGTATGTCGATGCGGATACCGCTCGTTTCGAGAAAATCTGGAATCGAAAAGACCGCAATCTCAAAATGTTTACCATTCCACAAGCAGTTAAAAACAAAATATTTGAATTGCGTTCCCCGGATAGGCCGTATTCTTTGCCGGCAGGTTCGAGTAAATGGGTTCATCAGGACATAGCAGTAAAGACCTTTCTGGAAAAAGAGCATGGCATTCTGGCAATGGCTACCGGAACCGGAAAGACTGTTACTGCAATGAAAATCATCAACAAGCTGTTTGATAGCGGGGAAATTCGTCGCGTTGTTATTACTATGTACGGCAACGATTTGCTGGATCAGTGGGCAATTCAAATTCGAGAAAACTACAAGAACAAGCAAATCAACTATCATTATGCATCCCAGAAGATGATGAAAGATTTCGTCATGCACCCAGATGATTCCATCTTAATTCTTTCTCGTGACGCCAGAAATCTCTCCAAATTGCTGGACTTGTTTGATCGTCTACCTGGCGATTATCGCAATGATACGCTGTTTGTTTTTGACGAAGTACATGGAGCTGGTTCTAATACTTTTGTCGAAAATCTTTCGGGCAGGCTCTCTCCGTATCGATATCGCCTCGGGTTGAGCGCTACGCCAGAGCGTGAGTACGATGAGGCTGGAAATGATTTCTTGCTGAATGAAATTGGAGAAGTAATTTTTGAGTTTACGCTGCAGGATGCCATTCAAAAAGGAATCCTGTGCGAATTCAATTATATTCCTCTGCCCTATGTTCTCTCTGACGAAGAAAAGCTCAAAAAGCGCAAGATTATCGCAGCGTTCAATGCAAAAAAGGAGAGCGGAGAACCTGTTGATGAAAAGGATATGTTTACTCAATTGGCGCTTGTCAATAAAACAGCGGTCAACAAGCTGGAGGAGTTTGAAAGTCTGATTTCTCAGCGACCGGAGCTGTTGCAGAAGTGTATCATTTTTGTTCAGACCATGGAATATGGCGCAAAGCTCCAGGAGATTCTTGTCAGGTACAGCGACAAATATCATACCTACTATGCCGATGATGAGAAAATCAATCTGGAGAACTTTGCGGCGGGAAAAATTGATTGCCTGCTGACATGTAAAAAAGTTTCCGAAGGAATCGATATCAGTAGTGTCACGAACATCATTCTGTTTTCCTCTGACCGTTCAAAACTCGTGACAACACAGAGAATCGGACGTGCCTTACGCTTGGACAAAAACAATCCAGAAAAGAAAGCAACTGTCGTGGACTTCGTTATTGAAGATTCTGAAGAAAACGATAATAATGCCGATGCTGCGCGTGCGGAATGGCTTACTGAGCTTTCCAAGACAAGGAGATGCGAATATGAGAAATAAAATCATCGAAAACGCAATTGATTCCGTTGTCAACGCATCGAACACTTCACCTGACTTCAAACTGGCATTTAGACAATATGTCAAAAACAAGTTTGACGATAACGCTAAAGAGAGCGATTTGAAACGAATACTCACATTGATTGAGGATGATGAGGAGGATATTCAGCCATGAAGATGACGGTCCTCGAAATCGAATATAAGAATATTCGAAAAATCACCACTCTGAAGCTTCCCTTTACCAAGGCAGACGGATCTGTAATCAGTAACAATTTTATTATGATGGCCAACGGTACCGGCAAGACAACCACGATGGAACTCATCAAGGGATTATTGGACGGAACAGCCGCTGGCTGGACTGCGTCTAAAGTGCGTTCCTTTGCGCCCACATTAACGGAAGCAGATAGAGGTGAATTCAGCATCACTGTCAAATTTGATGATAGACAGTATAAGTACTTCCTCTCTATGAATTACAAAGATGGAACGGTGCAGGTGGAAACCTCTGCTCCTCCCAAGGGTCGAGAAGCTGGACTTCGTTTACCTGAGTCTATTCGCGGTATTTTTACGCCTGAATTTGTTAGACGCTTTGTGTTTGACGGTGAGCAGGCGGCGAAGTCTATGGACAGCTCATCCAATGAAGCTGATGAAACGATTCGCTACCTATATCGCCTCGATGAATTGGATGAGATTTTGGCCGCAAACCAGAGAATCCTTACCGAAATCCAAAACGCCGAAGGAAAGCGTGGAACATCCAGCTCACTTAGCAATTTGCGTACCCGGCAAAGTGACATTGACGCAATTCGGGCCAAGCTGAGAGCACGGTGTGAGAAGCTTCGCGAAGAGATTGCTGCGTTTGAAGCTGAAAAAGTAGAGAAGGAGAAACAGCGCCAGGAACTCGACAAGAGCTATGAAAAGCTGAATCAAGAGAAAAATGATATTCTCAAGGAACAGCAGAAGAATCGCGGCGAAATCGACGTTAAGATCACTTCTATTCTGGGGATAATTAAGTCTCCCTATCTACTGAGCGAAAGCCTCTGTGCGAGAATGTTCGAGTTAGGCAATAGCATGAAAAAACTCAAGTTGCCTAAAACCATTGCCAAAGACTTCTTCACCGAATTGGCTTCTGCAGACCGGTGTGTCTGCGATAGATGCATTGGCGAACGGGAGAGAACGGCTATCCTGAAGCGGGCTGACCAGTATCTGGGAAGTGACCAACAGTCGGTTCTTAACACGGTTAAGAGTAGTCTGATGGACAGTGTGTATGACGAACGCTTAAAAAAGGCCTTCGAAGAACTTGAGGAACTGAGAGCTCAAGCTAATCGCCTCGATACGAGATTTAAAACTAATGAGGAAAAACTCATTAAGGCCGGAGGCGAAAAGGCTCGTGAACTGCAGGAGCGAATTGAGGAACTGATCAGACTTATCAGCATTGCTCGTGATGAACTTGAGCGCATTGAATCCAAGGATGAAAACGACGCTTCTCTGACAGAAGAAAACAACCTTCACAAGGCGGATCAAAAATTTAAGTACTACGAGCAGGAAATAGCGAAGGCAACAAGAACAAATACTGCATTGCGCAAAAAAGAGTTGGTTGATTCCTTGGTGAATGAGATCAAACTACAGGCTACCACAGCGCTGAAGCAAGAAATCGTCAGAAAGACCAACGAGAAACTTCGCCGTGTTATCGTTGACGATTATGTAGAAATCGAAAGCATCGATAGGTACATAAAACTAAAGGGTAGGGACGGTGCCAGCGAAGGTCAGACTCTTAGCATTGCCTACTGTTTCCTGGGCACTCTTTTCGAAGATTCTGAGTTGGAATTTCCGTTCATTATCGACTCGCCTACCGGCAAGATGGATTTCGAAAAACGGCAGGCTGTTGCAGATATCATTCCTTTGGTATTCAATCAGATGATTGCCTTTGTTCAGTCAGCAGAAGTGGAGCGTTTTGCGGACAGATTCTATGCAAATCCCGATTCGCAGTATCTTACGGTTGTGGCATCTCCCCAGGATCAGGCCGTAGTTGTTTATGAAGGAATTGACTTCTTCGATTCGTATCAAAGAGAGCACAAAGGAGATGAAAAATAATGCATTTTAAGATAGCGAAAAGTGCCCAAAGCTACTTTAACAACATTATGAATCTCGAAGGCTCCCACGCTGCGGAGGATAAGAATAAGTTTATCCAATTCGATGTGTACTACTGCTGTGCATTGATTGGCATGGCAGCAGGCCAAATCGACGAGGATACTTCTGAGTTGAAGGATCTTGTTGAAAGGTACCCAGTTCAATATCGTGACTGTAAAGCGCAAATTGCTGGGTTACTGGTGGCATCTGAGGCCAGAAGACTCGGCATCGATACGCAGAGCCCTAAGCTGGAGCAGATTATGCTACAGTATATTAGCAACAATGATACTCTGCTGTCTGAGGATGGAATTAAAACCCTTAACGCCTATGCGTTGAAAGGATACCGCCTGATTACTGATTATCCGTTGTTTGACAAACCTACTTCCAGAGAAGAATTTCTGGATGCATTCAATGTAGCCATGCAGTTTTACGAAAAGAAAGATAGCTAATCTGTGTAGGTGCTTAGTTAACCTGCGAGCCCGCACCACGAATACCCCACAGCCAAAATAGCGGCTGAAACGCAATGTTCCAGCCGCTATTTTTCTTAAAAGTTTCAGTAGCTGTTTCCGTCGAACTGTGGTATATGTTTGTGCTGCAAGGAGGCGAGCGCATGAAATACAAGCTGCTGAAAGACCTATATGACTGTTTTTATACCCCACCCGAACTCTCGGCGCAGAAGCAGGAAATTGAGGAGTGCCACCGAGCACTTAGCGAGGCGTTGGGAAAGCCGGAGCGTCGGCTGGTGCTCCGGATCATCGACGCAAAAGACCGTATTGCGGAGGACACCGCCATCGACAGCTTTATCACCGGATTTGAACTGGCGTGGAAACTCTCCATGGAATTGAACTATTACGAAAACGAGCGCTCAGTCTCCTGCCGAACGGCAATGGAGTTGAGGGCTCGTTTCACATCTAAGGAGGAAGAGAAATGAAGAAACTCATCATAGTGGCAATGATTGCCGCATGTGTCGCCCTGTGCGCCGCTGTGTGGCCACATAGCAATGCGGTCGAGGAAACACCCGTCCCAGCCGCAGAAACCACTGTGAGCGCCAAGGAAGCGACCGTTGGAGAAATTGAGGAACCCGCAGCACTGGCAGAGAAGGAAAAAGGGGCGGTTCCGCAGCAAGAAGCATCCCAAGAGGAACGTCCTGAACCAGAGACAGAGTCTATTGAAACGCCCGCAGATTCTGAACTCCAGCCTTCCGCAGAGCAGATGCCCGGTAAAAATTCTGTACCAGAGCAGACTCTGTCCCAACCTTCTAAAGAACCGCAGCCCGGCGACAAGGTTTATGTGACGGGCTTCGGCTGGGTGGAGTACGAGGGGCCCAACCGCTGTGAAGATGGTACGGATATTTACGAAAACGGCAACAAAATTGGAATCATGAGGTGAAATATGCGGAAAATACTTTCAAAATCCAGACAGAAAAACAGCGGGACAGGCCCGTAGAGGCTTGTCCCGCTGTCTGTATCGTAATAGTCAACAGTTTTGGGGAGGGCAAATG